>Ga0134125_10002059_pt1 | contig 24114 bp, 14 predicted proteins | sample KB31751_FD_96464 | JGI IMG/M metagenome (GOLD analysis project Ga0134125, IMG submission 96464) | Terrestrial soil microbial communities with excess Nitrogen fertilizer from Kellogg Biological Station, Michigan, USA - KB3-175-1 | ecosystem: Environmental > Terrestrial > Soil > Unclassified ...
CAATGGCGATAACATCAATTTCTCGATCAATGGCGGACTGCAGCAGACGAACAACTTCTTGCTTGACGGCCAGCCGGACAACGCGATCACTGACACGAGCAGCGATCGCACGCACGCCGTGAACAACATTGCCCTCATTCCCACCGTCGATGCCGTGCAGGAATTCCGGGTTCTGACGAATTTCTACGACGCGCAATACGGACGCACGTCGGGCGGCGTTATCAATATCACAACAAAATCGGGCACGAACGATTTTCACGGCACCGCATACGAGTTCATGCGGCGGTATCAACTGGATGCAAACAATATCAGCGCGAATGCAGCCGGCATTCCGCGCTACGCCGTAGACCCCGCTACACACCAGAACCTTGGCGGGCACACGCTCGATCAATTCGGCGGCGTGCTTAGCGGGCCAGTGTGGATTCCTCATGTCTACAACGGGAAGGACAAAACGTTTTTCACATTCGGCGTGGAGGAATACCGCGAAAACGCGCCGATGGTTACGCTCACCAGTGTTCCGTCCTTAGCCGAACGGGCAGGTGATTTCTCCGGAGCTGGCGTTAATATTTTCAACCCCTTCACGACTCAGGTGAATCCGGGTTTCAATCCCGCACTGCCCGATACGGCATCGAACCCGCAGTACATCCGGCAGCCGTTCGTTAACAACCAGATTCCACAGAACTTGTGGAATCCTGCCGGATTGGGCGTTATGAATTCGTACCCCAAGCCGAACTACGGCGCGCCGGGAGCGGTGAACAATAATTACCTGGTTAGCCCCAATATCAGTCAGGATCGTTTCCGCAATTGGATTGGCCGGGTAGATCAGTCGATTGGCGAGAAAGAGCGCTTGTTCTTCCGCTACGCGCACAATCGCCGCAATCAATTCGATAACACGGCGAACGGATTCCCCATTCCTGGCATGGACGCGCAAGATCCTTTAGTGCGCCTGAATGACAATGCCGTAGTGGACTCCGTCACGGTCTTGAGTCCGTCCACAATTCTGGATATTCGCGTAGGGTATACGCGCTTCATCCAGGCGGCGTATCGCACGCAAGTTACCGGCTTCGATATCACCACACTCGGCTTTCCCCAATCGTTCGTAAACCAGCAATTTGTGAACCAGCCTCCGCGCATTGATGTAAACGGCTATCCAAGCTGGGGCGCGCGCAATCCCAGTCAGAATACGACGAACGATATCAGTATCCAGCCGAGCATGTTGCTGGTTCGCGGCAAACACTCAATGAAATTCGGCGCCGAAGTGCAGGATATACGGCCGAACGCAAAGGGCGGATCGTTTCTGTGGGGCTCGGGCGACTTCGCTTTCGATAACGGTTTCACACAGCAATTGCCGGAGTTTTCAAACGGCACAGGAACAGGGATGGCCGGATTGTTATTGGGCATTCCAAACAACGGCACGGCGAGCAACAGCGTGTTGCAATATACGCCGCAACTCGCGTTCAAGTGGCGCTACTGGGGATTATACTTTCAGGACGACTACCGGGTGACGAATCGGCTGACCCTCAACTTGGGATTGCGTTACGATGTGGAAGGTTCGCCAGTTGAACGATACAACCAGATGAACCGCGGCTTCGCGTTCTATACCGCAAGCCCGCTGGCGTCGAATCCGCAAGTGAAGAACGCCAATCCGGCGAATTGCCCGGCGTGTGCGAATCTCACCGGTGGCTTGCTCTTTGCGGGGCAAGGAGGGCAGCAGCCCCGCGGAGCATTCAACACGCGCTATAACGATTGGCAGCCGCGCGTCGGCCTTGCGTACCGCGTCAATGATAAAACGGTTCTCAGAGCCGGTGGAGGCGTGTTCTATTTACCCGAAGCGGCATACGGCGGCTCGGCCGGATTTGCCTCTAACACGCCATTTATCGCCAGTGCCGGCGGCGGCGTGAATGCATACATACCGATAGGAAGCCTTAGCAATCCTTATCCGAATGGGGCAATTGCTCCCACGGGGGCGGCGGCGGGATTGAATACGTTTCTCGGCCAAAGTATCACGTTCAACAACCCGGATCGACGCATTCCACATGTATTCACATTCTCGGCGGGCTTTCAGCGGCAACTGCCGTTCAACTCCGTTCTTGATGTGGAGTATGTGGGCAGCCGCAGCCACAATATCAACACCAATGACAACCAGGCTGGCACACCGCGTAACCTGAATGTGCCGTCGCTCGATCAGATCGCGATTGCGCAAAAGAATCCAGCCTATTTTTCTCAATCGGTGCCCAATCCGTTTGCGGGATTGTTGCCCGGAACGGCGTTGAACGCGCCAACCGTACAGCGCAGCCAACTGCTGGTTCCCTATCCGCAATTTTCCGCCGTATTCGAGGGATCGGAATCGGTGGGGCGGTTGTGGTACGACTCGCTGCAGGTGAATCTTGAAAAGCGGATGAGTGCTGGCCTGGTGCTCGATTTTGCCTATACGTTTTCGAAGCAGATTGAAGCGCTCACGTTTCTGAATAATCAGGATGTGGCGCCTTCCAAAACACTGGCCGCCACCGACCGTCCGAATCGCATCGCATTCAGCGGTGTGTATCAACTGCCGTTTGGACGGGGGCGGAAGTTTGCTAGTGGAATTGGCCGCGGTTTGGACCTGCTGGTTGGCGGATGGGAATACAACTGGTCCGGCGTTGTGCAAACGGGTACGCCGATGACCTTACCGGGCAACTACAACCTCATCAGCGATCCACGGATTTCAAACCAGACTTACGGAACTTTCTTCAACAATTGTGTAGCGCTCTCAAATGGCACCACGCGTATGCCGAACGCAGCCCACAATGGTTTTGTAACTGGCTGCAGTTCTCCGGCATGGCAGCAAATTGCGAACGCGAGCATCACGTTACGAACAAATCCGCTGCGATCTCCGAATCTTCGCAATCCCTGGGCGCCGCAATGGGATATGTCATTAGTGAAGAAATTCAATATCACGGAACGTGTGAATGCCGATTTCCGCTTCGAAGCGTTCAATGCGTTCAACACGGTGATTCGCGGCACGCCGAATACGGACCCCAGCAGCACACAATTCGGTTTAGTCTCGCTCGGACAATCGAACTATCCGCGGCAGGTGCAGTTAGGGTTCAAGCTAAACTTCTAAAACGAGTCGGCTGCTTAGGCGGGTGGCTCCATTCAATATGACCAGCATATGCATTTCGCCAGAAAAGCGTAGGCGGCTGCGCGCAATCTCGACGTCTGACGGTATCATTGCGGCGCTTGCCATGGATCAGCGCAAGAGCTTGCGTCAAATGATCGCGGCGGCCGGAAACAAGCGGCTCGATGAGATTCCGGATCGGCAGTTGAGCGAATTCAAGGCGGCGGTGACTAAGATTCTGACTCCGAGCGTTAGCGCCGTTCTCCTCGATTCCGAATACGGTCTGAAGGCGGGATCGGAACGCGCGCCAGGATGCGGGCTTTTGATGACCTATGAGGCCGATGGCTACGAAAACCCGCGGCCACATCGCATGCTGGCTTTGCTTCCGAGGCTTTCGGCGCGGCGGCTGCGCGAGATGGGTGCCGATGCCGTGAAGATTCTGCTGTCGTATGCGCCGGACGTTGATGCGGCCGTCAACGACGAGAAATGCGCTTGGATTGAGCGGATTGGCAGCGAATGCGAAGCGCTGGATATCCCTTTTTTGCTGGAACCGGTTGTTTACGATCCGGCGGGGGGCGATCCTAAAAGCCTGGAATTCGCAAAGCGGAAGCCGGCGGCGGTATTAGAAGTGATGGCTGAGTTTTCAAAGCCACACTATAAAGTGGATGTCCTGAAGGTTGAATTTCCGGTTGTCGCGGCGTTCGTGGAAGGAAGCGCCGTCTATTCGGGACAACGGGCCTATTCCATGAAAGATGCGATGAATTGGTATCAGCAAGTAGATGCCGTGGCGCAGCGGCCGTATATATACTTGAGCGCTGGTGTTAGCATCACCGAATTCGTTACATCACTTGAAATGGCAGCCGAGGCTGATGTGCGTTTTTCGGGCGTCTTGTGCGGGCGCGCGAATTGGCAAGGTGGAGTTTCGGAATACGCGCGAGGCGGAAGCACTGCGCTGCTAAGTTGGTTGGCATCGGAAGGACTCCGCAATGTAAACGCCGTGAATGAATGCCTGAAAGCGGCGATTTCTTGGGAACAGTGGTTTCAACCGGTCGAAACCGTTGCGGGAGGGGCGCTGGCTTGAGTCGCAATCGCGAAGCGGCAACCGGAATGACCGCGGCGCAGTGGACCTTGCTGGCGATGCTGATCGCCTCCATTTTCCTTAATTACATTGATCGCAGCAATCTGTCTCTCGCCGTGCCGTCGATTGAGCACGAGTTCTCCCTATCTCCGATTCAAACAGGGCGCATGTTAGGTGCGTTTTTTTGGACTTATGCACTCTTGCAGCTTTTCGGCATCGCGGGCTGGTTTGCGGATCGATTTTCCGTCAGCTTGATTTTGGGGGCAGGCCTTTTTCTTTGGTCGGTCGCAACGGTAATGACCGGATTTGCTGCCACTCTCAGTGGAATTATTGCTGCGCGGCTCTTGTTGGGAGCGGGCGAATCGGTAGCGTACCCCTGTTATTCGCGAATTTTCGCCTCCGATATACCGGCGCATAGCCGTGGCAAAGCCAATGCGCTGCTCGATGCTGGCTCAAAGCTCGGGCCGGCTGTGGGCACGGCGCTGGGAGGATTTCTGCTGACGCAGTTCGGTTGGCGGAATCTGTTTATCGTGCTAGGTGTAGCGGGTATCCTCTGGCTTGTTCCCTGGTTTCAATGGTCGTCGCGCGCCGGCGCATCGTGTGCCGCGCCTTCCGGATTGTGTCCGGGTTTTCAACAAATACTGCGCCAGCGATCGGCATGGGGAACGTTTCTCGGGCATTTTTGCGGCAATTACTTCTGGTTCTTTCTGCTTACATGGCTACCAGACTATCTGGTCAAAGAACGCGGGTTCACAATGGGGGTCACTGTCCGCATTACGTCGCTTGCGTTCCTCACTATTGCCACTGCCACATTGATTGCGGGGTGGGTTTCCGACCGGTTAATCGCCGCGGGGATTTCTCAAACCCGTGTCCGCAAGTCGGTTGTTGTTTGCGGCCTGGCCTTTTCGACGGTAATTCTTCCTGTAGCTGTTGTTCACAATCAGACGATTGCAGTTACTCTCCTGCTGCTATCGTGCGCATCGTTCGGTACGTTTACGTCGAACCATTGGGCGATTACGCAAACGCTTGCCGGTCCTCTTGCCGCCGGTCGCTGGACGAGCTTGCAGAATGGCATTGGGAATCTCTCGGGCGTAGCCGCGTCCTGGTTAACAGGCTTCGTGGTAGAACACACATTGTCGTTCGCTATGGCGTTTGTAGTCGCCGCTGTTATCGTCCTTGCTGGAGCATTGCTATGGGGCCTCGCTGTTGGCCCAGTGCAGCAAGTCCAATGGGCAGAAAGAGAGCTTGTGGTGTGAGCGCAGGCGTTCTTTGCTCGGGCAGTATTGTTTTCGATATTCTGGTGCGTCCTGTAAACGAAGTTCGCTGGGGGACGACAAATCTTGTTGAAACAATCGAATACCACGTTGGCGGCAATGGGGCAAACACTACCATCGCACTCGCAAGCCTCGGTGTGCCGGCGCGGTTGATCGGCACGGTTGGGAACGACGATCAGGCGCGGTTGGTCTGTGCGCGCTTGCAATCCGCGGGTGTGGATACGCGGTGGCTTCGGGCTGCGGACGCGCCGACGGCAGCATCCATTGCGGTTGTGAATCAATCCGGTGAAAGAATGTTTCTCCACCGGTTGGGGGCGAGCAACGTCGCCTTCTCGAGTCCGGTCGATTTCCCTTTGGAATTGCTGGACGGCATGCGCCACTACCATCTAGCCAGTCTGTTTGTACTGCCGCGCCTGCGCGAGCACGCGGCGGAAACGCTGATGCGCGCCCGTCGCGCGGGGCTGGCTACTTCACTCGATACGAACTGGGATCCGCAAGGACGTTGGATGCGCGATCTCGCGCCGTGTCTGCCTCACCTCGATTTTTTGTTTGTGAATGAGGACGAAGCGCGGATGATTACGGGCGAGTCCTCACCTTCGGATGCCGCTCCCGTGCTCCTTTCGAAAGGCACGCGTGTCGTTGTCATAAAGCTAGGGGCTAGCGGGTGCGCTATTCATACCGCAGATCGTGCCTTCACTTGTCGGGGTTTTGCGGTGGACGCAAAGGACACAACCGGTGCGGGTGATTGCTTCGTGGCTGGTTTTCTCGCTGCGAGGGCACGAGGAGAATCCCTTGTGGATGCCGGCCGGTTTGCAAACGCGGTTGCGGCAAAGAGCGTCGAAAAAATCGGCGGTGCGGTTGGCATTCCATCCTACGAGGAAGTGAAAGCGTGGGCGAATTCAATTTCATGCGGCGCGCTCTAGCTGCTCAATTCTTGGCTGCGGAAGACACCAAAATAGAACTTCTTCAGCGCCAAGCTTACGGCTTCCGCAATTTCCAAAACTACCGTTTGCGAGTTAAGGTATTTTTCTTCGATTCAGTCAGTTCCGCCCCCATTAAGTGCGTAGAGCTCTTAGATTCAGTGGATTAGAACTGGCGCGCCCGGAGAGGCTCGAACTCCCGGCCTACAGATTCGAAGTCTGCCGCTCTATCCAACTGAGCTACGGGCGCGCGTCCTCATCGATTATACCTGCGATGGGAGAATAATAAGCGTGGCGAGGGCGGCGACGGAAACCGAAGTGAAGCTCCGTGTTGCGGACAAGGATGTAACACTCGGCCGGATTGCTGCAATTGGATTTCGGGTTTCGAAACCACGTGAGTTTGAATCAAACACGCTGTACGATACTCCGGCCCGCTCGCTTCTCGAAAGTGGAACTCTCTTGCGTCTGCGTCAGGCCGGCAACCGGGGCATTATCACATGGAAGGGCAAGTCGATTCCTGGTCCTCACAAGTCCCGGCCGGAAATCGAAACGGAAATCGGATCGGTGGACGACATGGCGCGCCTCTTATGCCAGCTCGGATATGAGCCGGCGTTCCGCTACGACAAGTACCGGACTGAATTTAAAGATGGCGATGGGGACGGGACAATCGTTTTTGATGAGACGCCCATTGGTTTTTATCTGGAGTTGGAAGGTCCGGCGGAATGGATAGACGAAACAGCTTCGAAACTTGGATTCTCAGCCGCGGACTATGAACTGAAGAGCTATGGATCCCTGTATCGCGATTACTGCACCGAACATGGTTTGCAAACGACGGGCATGGTTTTTTCATCTCCGTAGGAGAGGCGACATAGTTTGCGGCGAATCGGCTCTGTTTTCGATGCCAAGCCATTAGAATGAAGTCAGCGTGCCGGACATGGTCAAAATGGACACACCCTCGGTGGAACAAGCCACCGAACAGATTGCGCGAGTCCACGAAGAAATCTCGAAAGTGATTGTGGGTCAGCGCGATGTTATCGACGGCGTTTTGATTTGCCTGCTCTCGGGAGGGCACGTTCTGCTTGAGGGCGTTCCGGGACTCGGCAAGACAACGCTGCTGCGGACTTTGGCGCGCGTCCTGCATTTGAAGTATTCCAGAATTCAATTCACGCCCGATCTGATGCCCGGTGACATTGTGGGCAGCATGGTGATGGAAAACGACGAGCAGGGTCACAAAATGCTCCGCTTCCAGCCCGGCCCCATTTTCGCCAATCTCGTACTCGCCGATGAAATCAACCGGGCGACGCCGAAAACACAATCCGCGCTTTTGGAAGCAATGCAGGAGCGGACCATTACCAGCGGTACTGTTACGTATTCGCTCGACCCGCCGTTTCTGGTGATGGCAACACAGAATCCGATTGAGATGGAGGGCACGTATCCGCTTCCGGAAGCGCAACTGGACCGTTTCTTGATGAAGATACTCGTCACCTATCCGTCGCGCGAGGATCTAAGCAGGATTGTGGACGTGACCGTGCGGCAGGAAGAAGCGGTTCTCACCCAGCAGTTGGATCGTAGTGAGATTGCGGCGCTGAAAGGTATTTGCAGGCAGGTGATTGTTGCCCCGCACGTGCAGGAATACGCGATTGAGCTGGTGATGGCGACCCAGCCGGGAGCCGATCAAGCTCCGGAAGTGACGAATCGCTACATACGTTACGGCAGTTCGCCGCGTGGAGCGCAGGCACTCATCGAATGCGGACGGGTTCTGGCGCTGATGCGCGGGCGCATGCATTTGAGCATCGAAGATGTGGAGGCTGTCGCGCCCGGCGTGCTTCGTCACCGGATAATTTTGAATTTCGATGCGCACGCCGATGGGCAAACTACGGAAACCGTTCTGCAGCGGATAATGGAAAGCACGGACGCGCGCGCACGCCGGCGAGCGGGGTGATGGTCAGCTTTTAGCGGTCAGCAGACTGCTCCCTTGCGGTCGTGGGTCGGAAAGCGTTCAGGCGCAGCTTATCTTAGAGTTAGGAAGAACATGCGAGAACCGCTCCTCGACAGTAGTTTTCTTGAGCGATTAGAGCGGCTGACGCTGAATTGGGAAAAATCGTTTCCCGGCCTTCTCGGCGGCCACAATCCTTCCCGCTTTGCGGGCCCTGGCCAGGAATTTCTCGATCACCGGCTGTTCCATCAAGGCGACGACCTTCGCGCGGTAAACTGGCGCGCTTACATGCGGCTGGAACGATTGTTTTTAAAGATGTTCCAGGTAGAGCCGAGGGTGCCGGTGCGAATCATGTTGGATATCAGCAACTCGATGACGGCGGGTCATGCTCAGGGTGAACCATCGAAGTTCGAGGTTTCGCGCAGGATTGCGGCGGCGCTTTGCTATGTCGGGCTGGTTCGCCTCGATACTATTACGTTGCAGCCGTTCGCGGACAAATTGTTTGACCCGTTTTTATGCGGAGGCGGGCGTCACCGGTTCCAGCCGGCGGAAGAATTCCTGCGGCTCTTGCGGCCTCACGGAAAGACCGATTTTTTTCATGCTGTCCGCCAATTTAATACCGAATACGCCCAGCGCGGCCTGCTGATCGTGATTTCAGACTTCATGGACGAGCAGGATTGCCTCCGGCCGCTACAGTATCTCGCCGATTTTGGCCACGAGCTACATCTCGTGCAAATCTGGGGCGGGGAAGACCGCGTGCCGAGCGGTAAGGGAGAGCTGGAACTGACGGATGTGGAAAGCGGCGACGTATTGACTCTTGGTTTCGACGAAGAATCGCTGAAGGAGTACACCGCGCGTTTCGATCGCTATGCCGACGAGGTTCGCTCGTTTGCGCAGCGCAATGGCGGCCGGTATGCAAGCGTACCCGCCGGAGCCTCGCTTGAAGAGACCGTCTTTGGGTCATTGATCCGCTCGCGCAGCGTGGTGTAGCAATGTTCTTTTTGAATCTCAGTCTCGGTGAGTTTCTCGCGCTGCTGGGGGGGCTGTCCGGGATCGTAACCGCGCTATACCTGCTCGACCGCACCAAGCGGAAGAAAGTGGTTTCGAGCCTGCGGTTTTGGGTAGCTGCGCCCCGTGTCGATGAGCAGCAACGCCGCAAGCGCATTCGAGAGCCCTGGTCGTTGATTCTGCAATTGGTGAGCCTGCTTTTGTTGTTGCTGGCCATCGGGCAGTTGGAATGGGGCAGCCGCGAAAATGCCGGACGCAATCATGTGATTGTCCTCGATACGTCGTCTTGGATGGCGCGGAGCAGCGGAAAAGGTACGATTCTCGATGCCGCGAAGAAAAGGGCCCGGGACTACGCGCGGCGGCTGCCGGCGAGCGATCGCGTGATGTTGATTCGTGCCGAGGGCATCGCAACACCGGTGACAGCATTTTCCAACGACCGCAAGCAGTTACTTCGCGCCATCGATGCTTCCAAAGCCTCGTATGCGGCGCTGAATTTGAAGTCGGCGCTGACGCTTGCCTATCATGCTCTGAAATGGTCGAATGCGCAAACGGGCGAAATCGTCTTTGTCGGTGGCACTCGTGTCGCCAATTGGGACGACGAAGATGTTTCCGTTCCCAGACTACGCGTGCTGAACGTCGCCCCCGAACAGTCGGATGACATTGGCATACGGCGCGTGAGTGTAACGCGCGATGCTTCGGCGAATGATCTTTGGCTGGCTTCCGTTGCAGTTCGAAACTACGCCAAGTCCGCCCATACCGTGCGCGTTGCGTTGCAGTTTGCGTCTACGCGCTTTGCGCCCCGTACACTAACGCTCGATCCGGGAACAGAGGGGGAAGCGGAGTATAAATTCACCACCACGGGAGCGGGCACGTTAACCGCCTCAATCAATTCACGCGACGATCTTCCGCTTGACGATCGCGTGCAACTGGAGCTTCCGTCGGCAGCGCGACTGCGGGTTGCGGTCTATTCGAACCGCGCTTCGGCCTGGCAGCCGTTGCTTGAGTCCGATCCCCATGTGCAGGGGCTCTATCTTCCTCCTTCGCAATATTCGGCATCTCCGCCGGCGGATGTCATGATTCTCGACGGCATTACTCCAAGCGCTGCCCCGCTTATTCCCAGCTTGTGGATTGCCCCGCCGCGTGACCACTCGCCCGCGCCGGTGGCGACAATTCAAAAGAACGCGTTATTGAGTCATTGGAATGCGGAGACTCCGCTAGCAGCCGGCCTCCATGCTAAAGAGCTGCATTTGAACGAGACGGAAATTTTTCAAAAGGTTGGGGGCGACACGGCTGTTGCCCTTACGGACCAGGGCCCCGTTGTTGTGGCTCGTACGGCGTCAGACGGCAATGCGCGCCTCGTTGAAATCGGCTTCGATCCGCTTTATGGACCGTTGAAGTACGAGGTCTCAACGCCGTTGCTTTTCGGAAATATCTTGCGGTGGCTGGAGCCAGAGGCGCTGCGCACTACCGAACTGACTGCAACCGGCGTGGGCAGCGCTTCCGTTCTGCTTGACCAGGGCGAGTCGGCTCAGAAGTTCCGCGTCGTCGATGAGCGCGGATTTGCGGTGCCTTTTACGGTTCGCAACGGGATGCTGCAACTTTATGCCGAACATCCGAGCATTGTGAAGATTATTGCGCCCGATCGTGAACGTGTCTTGTCCTTAACGCTGCCGGGTATCGGTACTTTCCATTGGAAGCCGGCTTCGACTGTTTCACGGGATCTTCCTGCCGCCGGCTGGTTTGGCAGTTCCGCGGTCGATCTTTGGAAATGGCTGGCGGTGCTTGGAGGGCTTGGGCTCCTCATTGAATGGCTGCTTTTCGGAAAGCAGCGTCCCATTCGCTGGCGTCCATCTTCAGTGTTGCGCCGGCACGCGGCGCGCGATGAAAGGGAGCTGGTCGAGCGATGAGCATTCTGCATCCCTTTTACCTCGCGGCCTGCATGTTGCCGCTGGCCTATCTCGCGTATGAATGGCGCAGGGAAGGCCGCAAGTTTGCGCTTTGCTTAAAGTGCATGGCGCTGCTGGCGATAGTTGCGGCGCTCTCGGAACCATCCACTACTCTTCCGGAAACGAAAACGGGTGTCGTGGTCCTGGTGGATACGTCCGGGAGCATACCGGATAACGATCTTGCGCACGCGGATTCGCTGCTGTCGAGCATGGCCCAGGCGGTTGGACGCAATTGGATGCGAGTGATTCCGTTTGCCGGGCAGCCGCGCGGCCTGGCCGCGGAAGAGGCTCGCGGAGTTTGGCGGCTGCAAAGGACCGCCAACGACGACGGCCAATCGACGGATTTGGAATCGGCCATTCGCGAAGGAGTTTCGGCCATACCGGAAGGCCGTGTACCGCGCCTGGTGTTGATTTCCGACGGAAAGGAAAATGAGGGGAACAGCGCGCGAGCGGTCGCGCAAGCGCAGCGCCTCGGGATTCCAATCGACACATTTTCACTCGCGGGCCGCGCCGAGAGCGGCCTCCGCCTGTTGTCCGTATCGATGCCGCGCCAGGCATACGCAGCAGAGCAGCTTCCCATCGATCTCACCGTTCGCTCACCCGACCAGACCTCGGCCGTTGTTTCCATTAGCGCTGAGGGAAAACCGCTCGGCCAAAATCCTGTCGAACTGCAACCGGGCATCAATCAGGTCCACGTACGTACGCGGATCAACACGAGTGGCGCAACCGTTGTTTCCGGCACCTTAACTACTCCCGCAGGCGCCAGTGCCCAATTTAAGCAGGCATTGAATTTGAAGCGCGCCCAGGTCCTCTATCTTTCTGAAGATCCTGAAGGCGCCGACGAAAACTTTCTTGCAGCGCTTGGCCAGGCGCAATTCGATATAAAGAAAGACGCCAGCTTGCTCGATTCCGGACTGGACGGAATTCAACTCGTTATTCTCAACAACCTTGACCTTCGCTCCATCAGTTCCGAGCGCAAAAAGCACTTGGAAGAATACGTGAAAGATGGTGGCGGATTATTGCTGATTGGCGGCGAGAATCAAGTTTACAAAGACAAGCGAAATCAGGATGCGCTCGATCTGGTGTTGCCGGCCTCCCTTGCGCCCCCAAAGAATCCGCAGGGCACTTGCGTGGCGCTCATCATCGACAAATCATCATCGATGGAAGGCAGAAAAATCCAGCTTGCGCGAATTTCCGCGATAGGTGTAGTGGACCACCTACAGCCGACCGATCTGATTGGTGTGCTGATCTTCGATAACTCGTACCAATGGGCGGTGCCGATACGCAGGGCCGAAGACAAGCCGCTAATTAAACGGCTGATTTCGGGCATCACGCCGGATGGCGGGACGCAGATTGCGCCGGCGTTGACGGAAGCCTATCGTCGCGTGCTTTCCGCGAAGGCCACATACAAACACATCGTTCTGCTTACGGACGGAATTTCGGAAGAGGGTGACAGTATGGAGCTTTCGAAAGAAGCACAAAATCACCAAGTGACCATTTCCACCGTAGGATTGGGCCAGGATGTGAACCGCAGCTATCTGGAACGCGTTGCGGCCTTATCCGGCGGCAAGAGTTACTTCCTGAACGAGCCACAAGGGTTGGAGCAAATCTTGTTGAAGGATGTGCTGGAATATGCGGGAACCACAGCGGTTGAACAAGCATCGAGGCCGCTGGTGGACGGCAAAGCGGAAGTTTTGGATGGCATCGGAATGGAAGCCGCACCGCCTCTGAAAGGATATGCACGCTATACGGCGAAGCCTACGGCCGAGACGCTACTTTCGATTAATGCAGTAAGACGCGATCCTCTCTACGTCCGTTGGCAATACGGGCTCGGCCGTACCGCCGTGTTTGCTTCGGACGCGAAGAGCCGCTGGGCCGCGAATTGGATTGGCTGGCCGGGCTTCGATAAGTTCTGGATCAATGTGACGCGCGATCTGCTGCCACATAGCAGCGCGACAGAAGCAATAGCGCAGTTCGATCCGGCTAACGACGACCTGATCGTGGATTATCACATCGGCAAAGGCATCAGCGAGCCGGCCCAGACGCCGCAAATTTTTGTGCTGGGCCCGGGCGGATTTCAGAAGCCGATTGACGTTGCTCGCTCGTCGCCGGGTGTTTATCACGGTAGGATTCACATCGGTGACCGGCGCGGATTATTTCGCATAAGACCCTTGGTCGATTCCGCGGCGTTTCCGGAAATTGGAATTTACCGTCAGCAAGATGAGTTGCTCGATTACGGTTCCGATACAAGATTACTGCGCCAGATATCCGCCCTTACCGGAGGCCGTTTCGATCCGGCACCGCGAGATGTATTTCGCGCTGAAGGCCACTACATCCCGGCGGTTTGGCGGTTATGGCCCGCGCTACTCGCTTTTGCGATCGCGGTATCGATTATTGAACTGGGAATGCGAAAGTGGCGCGGCATTTTTCAACGCTTCAGCTCCAGGTGAACAACGGTTTCGAAGTGGTAGGTTTGCGGGAACAGATCGATAAGTGCGATCCTGCGAATCGCATATGCCCGCGATAGAGATTCCAAATCGCGCGCCAGAGTCGCTGGATCGCAGCTCACAATTATGATGCGCGGAGACTGAATCCGCAGCAGACTCGAAGTCACAGTGCGTGTGAGCCCCGCTCGCGGAGGGTCGGCCACAATCAGATCGGCCGTACCATCGAACCGCGCGAGGAATTCGTCGGAGGTGGTTTTTATCGCGGTAACGCTTCTACCAAACTGTTCCGCGTTGTAGCCAAGGTCGTGATAAGCGGGCGCGCTCCGCTCCACTGCTGTCAGCGATGCGAACCGGCGTGAAAGCGGCAACGAAAATAGCCCGGCGCCGGCGTACAAATCGATTGCTGATCGTCCTTCGTAGTCGCCCATGACTTCTTGTACGAGGGGGTCGATAAGAAACCGATTTACCTGAAAAAATGTGCCACGGCTGATGCGGAGTTTCTGCCCTGAGGACTCATAGGTTACAGAATCGGGCTGGAATCCGGGAATGATACCGGCACACCACGAAAAAAAGCGCTTGGCCACCGGCCGGGCGGTTTCCGTAACATGAAATTGCACATCAGTCTCGTTTGTGAACACTTCCAGGCCGCTTACGAATGAGGGCCATTCACGCCGTTTTACCGCATCATTTAGCGCGGCGATCACCGCATTCAACCTGGGCGAGGAAATCGGGCAGTGGCCGATGGCGCAGAGTTTGTGCAATTCCGCTTCGCGGTAGCCCACCTTTCCCCGCTCAAAATGAAGCTTGACGCGGTTGCGATAGCCCCATGGCTCGGATTTAATAACCGGAATCTCTTGCTCGATCGTTATTTTTCCCAGGCGCGCCAAAGTCTCGCGTAAAATTGCCACCTTTTGCTCTAGCTGGTAAGCGTAGTCCGCGTGTTGATACTGGCAGCCACCGCAGTGTCCAAAATATTCGCAACCCGGCTGAACGCGTTGCGCAGAGGCTGAAAACACGCGCGTGTTGAGGCCGCGCAGCGACTTGCCTTTGCCGGGTGATGTCCTCACCTCGACTTCCTCTCCCGGCAAGGCGAACGGTATAAAAACAGCTTGTCCATCGATTCGCGCGAGCGCGTCTCCGCCGTAAATTAACTTTTCGACGGTGACGCGATGGCGTTTCAGTTCAGTATTTAGCAGTGGCATCCCTTACCATAAGAGTTTCGCTTACTAGCATGAAAGCACGCGTTTTATCCGGTGTTCAGCCCAGTGGCCAACTGCATCTGGGCAATTATTTAGGCGCTCTGAAGAACTGGGCGGAGATTCAAGACGGGTACGAAAGCATCTTCTGCATTGTCGATCTTCACGCCGTTACGGTGTACCAGGAGCCGCGCGAATTGGCCGAAAAGATCCGAGAAACAGCGGCTCTATTTATTGCCGCCGGAATCGATCCGGAGCAGTCGTCGATTGTCGTTCAATCGAGCGTATCCGGCCATGCCGAACTCGCCTGGATGTTGACTTGCGTCACGCCGCTCGGGTGGTTATATCGGATGACGCAATTTAAATCCAAATCGGAGAAGCAGGAGACCATTGGTGACGGGCTGCTGCAATATCCCGTTCTGATGGCCGCCGATATCTTGATTTACCAGGCCAATATTGTTCCCGTAGGCGAGGACCAGACGCAGCACTTGGAATTGACGCGCGATATTGCGCAACGCTTTAACTCGCTCTATGGCGATACCTTCACGGTTCCGGAAACGCGCCTCCCGGCTGTGGGCGCCCGCATCATGGGGCTGGACGATCCCACGGTGAAGATGAGCAAATCCATCGCCGGCTCGAATCACGCGATCGCGCTTCTTGACCCGCCAGAGCTGGTTCGAAAGAAAATTTTACGTGCAACCACCGATTCGCAACCTGCAGTTAACGTGGAAAACATGGGGCCGGGAATCGCCAATTTGTTTACCATTGCTCAGGCTTGTGACGCTTCCATAACGCTCGAATCGGTGTCCGGGATGCGCTACGGCGATTTTAAAAAGCGAGTTGCCGAAGCGGTGATTGCCAGGCTGGAACCAATTCATAAGACGTATCGCGAAATCACCGTAGATCGCTCGTATATCGATGGAATCTTAGCTAAGGGCAGGGAACACGTACTGCCGATTGCCGAGGATACGATTCGAAATACAAAACGGGCGATGGGATTGTACGTGCCGGATTCTGCTAGACTGATGTGAGACGCGCGCAGGACGCGTCCTGTCCGCGGAAAGGGCTGCGCCCACCTGCACTCGGCAGGGTTTATCTTTTTCGATGATCCTCTTTCGCCTGTTATGCGGACCAGGCACACGAAGGAGGCGTCGTGAATCTCGAACAACAGAAAAAACAGGCGCGCGAGTTGCTGCGGGCCATTCGCACTGGAAATGGGGTGGCGCTTGACAGGCTGCGCAGCCGGGATGTGCGCTGGGCCAATGTCGACGATGCGTCCGTTCGGCTAGGCGCGGCTTTGCATGATGCGCAGTTCGTGGTCGCGCGGGAGCAGGGGTTTGCCAGTTGGACGAAACTCAAATCCTATGCAGAAGCTTCTCCCGGTGATCGCCACTCGCGGTTCTTTGTGACCGATGTCGAGTGGATTACCGAGCGAGTACATGGCCTCTTGCGTACGCGATGCTCAGCGGGTCGCGCGGCACTGGAGCAGATTCGCGAATGGCATCCGCGTTTCAGCGAATGTTCGGACGAAGAGATTCGTCAGGCGCAGTTTACGGAAGCCGACGCCCAACTAGTCTATGCGCGAGAGCATGGGTTCGATACATGGGATGACCTCGTCCGCCGAGTGAGCCTGCTCGCGTCAAGTAAAGCTTCGGACACAACAGAACCGTTTCTCGCCGCCTTTCGGGCTTTGGAATCGGGTAATCTCCCGGCGCTGCAGTCGCTGTTGCGAGGCCACCCTCGGCTCTCGCAGGAACGGGGCACCAATGGAAACTCTCTCCTGAACCTCGCGGCGAGTATCGCGGCCAAGGATCACGCGGATCTGGGCCTTGCACTCGTCGAAGTTCTGCTCGCTGCCGGTGCGGACGTGAACGACGCTAACGACCGCGGATGGACGCCTTTGCATCAGGCGGCCTATTCCAACCAATGCGCAATTGCCACCGCTCTGATCAAAAGTGGGGCGGACCTTGATGCAGAAGCGCATGGCTCGGGCGGAACTCCGCTCATTGCCGCGTTGTTTTGGGGGCATTGTGAAGTAGCCGATCTGCTGGGGTGTCATTCTGTGGCGCCGGGAAATCTGCGCGTCGCGGCCGGTCTGGGAGACAAAAACCTTTTGAAGAAATGCTTCCGGGGTGAGACGACCCTTACGTCGGAAGCTTGCGCGGCGCGTGGGTTTTATCGGCCGCATAGCGGGTTCCCGGATTGGCAACCGTCGGCTGATCCACAGCAGGTTTTAGATGAGGCGCTTGTCTGGGCTTCGAAAACCGGTCGAACGGATGTGCTTTCCCGACTCGCTCGCGCCGGTGCGCGCCTCGATGCCGATCCCTATCGCGGAACACCCCTCATCTGGGCTGCGGTGTGCAACCGCACGGAAACGGCTGAATGGCTGATCGACAACGGTGCGCCGATCAATCAAAAAGCTACATTCGGCGGCCTCACTCATGGCCAGGGCGTGACGGCGCTGCACATGGCGTCGCAAAACGGGCATCTTTCCATGGTGCAGTTGCTCATACAACGAGGAGCGGATCTGAAGATAAAAGATGACCTGTATGGCGGCGATGCCGAGGGGTGGGCAAGTTACTCTGGACAGCTTGCCGTTCTCGATTACCTGCGATCTCTTGGAAATCAGGATTCCCGGCGCGGAGATTAGTAGCTTTGGCCGATCCGCATTGGTCGGCTTAGCGGCAGCGCTAAACACTATACCTTCCCATTTCAACCAGTTTTTTTGCAGCCCGGCGTCGTAGGCCGATGACATCTACCGGCTCATGCCGCAAAAGCTTTCGTAAGATCGCTAGGTTCGTTCGGCGTTCATCACCTTCCGAACACGCGGGGATTGCTTCGCTTGCAGTATTTTCGATCGTGTTTAGCGCACGGCGTTCATTGAGTGCTGTATACAACTTCGCCAGTTCCAAATGATCTCTCTTGCGCGCGCGAACCAGACACGATTCCCAAGCGAACGTGGCCATCATACAGTCGGAAATCGCTGCCAATATCTCCTGTTGATTCTCAAAATCCGCGCCGAATTTCTGATAGGCAATGCCCAATAACAATAGAACTACTTTCTTACAATTTTTCAGCATCTCCGCCTCGCGATCCGCTACCGCGTAGGCGGGCGGTTCCAAAAGCTCCTTTTGTAGCTTTTGCACGGCTTCTACCAGCGGCAACTGCTTTCGCTGGGCACGTTTCAACAGCATGCCGGTGGCAAGCAGGCGATTGATTTCGTTCGTTCCTTCGAAAATACGATTGATCCGGGAATCGCGATAGGCCCGCTCGATCGCGTAGTCCTGGTGGTAGCCGTAACCGCCATGAATCTGCACGCCTTCATCCACTACGCAGTCGAGCATCTCCGATGCAAACACCTTCACGAACGAACATTCGATAGCGTATTCTTCGGCGGCTTTCAAGGTACGTTGAGCGGTACTTGTATCACTCCAGTCGAGTGGGCCTGCGGCGCTACCAACCATTCCTTCCACACGATATGTCATCGACTCGGCCGCATACATATACGCGGCCATCTCGGCGATCTTGTGTTGAATCATCCCGAATTCCGCGATTGCCTTGCCGAAAGCAATTCGCTCGCGCGCGTATGAAATGGATTGCGCCAAAACCTGCTTCGCGCCACCGATTGTAAACGCACCCAGCTTGAGGCGCCCCAGGTTCAGAACGTTGAAAGCGATGATATGGCCACGCCCCGGTTCGCCCAGTAAATTACCTACTGGGACCTGGACATTGTCAAAATAGATGGCGCATGTGCTGCTGCCTTTAATGCCCATCTTCTTTTCTTCCGCGCCTTGGCGCACGCCTTCAAGGCTCCGCTCCACAAGAAACGCCGTCAGCTTGCCGTCCAACTTCGCGAACACTGTATACAGGTCGGCGGCGCCCCCGTTTGTGATCCACATCTTCTGGCCATTCAGCACATAATGGGCGCTGTCATTCGCTAAAACGGCAGTGGTTCGCGCGGCGAGAGCATCGGAGCCCGCATGTGCTTCGGTCAAGCAATAAGCCGCGATCATTTCGCAGGTCGCCAACTTCGGCAAGTATCGCCGCTTCTGCTCTTCGGTTCCAAAGAAAAGCAGCGGCAGCGTGCCGATGCCGGTCTGCGCGCCGTGCCATGCCGCGTAGGAGCCGTCTCTCGCCACGCCTTCCGCCACAATCATCATGGACGTGAAGTCAAGGCCCATGCCGCCGTACTGCTCGGGAATGACGACGCTGGTCAACCCAAGTTGTGCGGATTTTCGCAGCAATCCGACGGCAACGCCGGGCTCCTGATGTTGCAAGGCGTCCAACTTTGGAGCGACCTCCGATACCCAGAATCCCTCGGTGGTCTTCGCAATAGCGCGATGCTCTTCGCTGAAATCTTCGGGCGTGAATACCGATGCGGGCGCGCTCTCCCGCAATAAAAATTCACCGCCGGCAAGTGTGGCCGTCGCTATAGCGCTCGACATTCAAAGGTCCTCACGGTGCTACAGTAGCTCGAAAATTCCCGCGGCGCCTTGCCCGCCGCCGACGCACATGGTAACCATGCCGAACTGTACGCCGCGCGTCTGCATCTCGGAAAGAATTGTCGCGCTCAATTTTGCGCCCGTGCAGCCCAAGGGATGCCCAAGCGCGATGGCGCCCCCGTTCACGTTTGTGATTTCTTCATCGAGCCCAATCTGGCGGATTACCGCGAGAGCCTGAACGGCAAAGGCTTCGTTCAATTCGATGAGGCCGATATCCTTTAGCGCAAGTCCGGTAAGCGCCAGCACTTTCGGAACCGTAACGGCCGGGCCTATACCCATGATTTCCGGAGGTACTCCGGCCACCGCGTAGCCGAGAAGGCGGGCAATCGGGCGCAGCCCCAATTCGCGCGCGCGCCGCGGCGACACTACCAAAGCCGCTGCCGCACCGTCGCTGGTTTGGGAGGAGTTTCCGGCCGTGACCGTTCCTTTCGCATGAAATACCGGCTTCAACTTCGCCAGTGCTTCAAGTGATGTATCGGACCGTGGGCCTTCATCTCTGGTGAACATCACGTGGCTGCGTTCCACTTTCCGATCGTTGAAATGGGCGTCCTCCACGCGAACCGGAACAATTTCATCGCGGAACTTGTTATGCGACTGTGCCCGGAGCGCGCGTTCATGACTACGAAGAGCGAATGCATCCTGATCTTCGCGGGAAATCTTGTACCGGCGATAAAGCCTCTCGGCCGTTTGCCCCATTCCCATATAGACCTCCGGCCGGTGCTCCACCAGGTTCGGATTCGGCGCAAAGGCGTGTCCGGCGCGCGGAAGCAAACTCATCGACTCGCTTCCACCGGCAATAATGATTTCCGCTGCTCCCGTCTGAATGCGGTCGGCAGCCATTGCAATTGCCTGAAGACCCGATGAGCAGAAGCGATTGATCGTCATGCCGGGCACCGCGTCGGGCAAGCCGGCCCGCAGCGCTGCGATCCTCGCCATGTTCATCCCGGACTCTGCTTCGGGCATCGCGCAGCCGAGGATTACATCATCAATCTCATTCCGTGGAATTTCCGGATGCCGATCGAGCAGTGCTTCTATTACCGTCGCAGCCAAATCATCAGGACGGCAATTGCGAAGTGTGCCGCGCGGCGCTTTCCCTACGGGCGTCCGCAGACAATCGACAATGACGGCGTGTTTCATGTCCGGTATGCTCCTTTAGTTCCGCAGCGGCTTTCCGGTTTTCAGCATGTGCTCAATCCGCTGCTGCGATTTCGGCATCCCCAACAGGCTCAAAAAAGCCTCGCGCTCCAAATCGAGAAGGTTTTGCTCGCTGATCGGGCTGCCAGCGCGAACTCGCCCGCCGCTTAATATAAACGCGAGCTTCTCTCCAATCGTGAAATCATGCTCGCTGATCAGCCCGCTTTCGAGCAGTTGCCAGGCGGCAAGGCGCATTCGCGCGTAGGCCGGTTCCCCACCGGCCGCAATATCCGTACGCTGCGCGCCTTGTATATAGGTCTTCCCGAGTTCGAGCACGAATTGTTTTGCGTCGCCAATCAAAAATTTTGGGTTCATGCTGATACGGTCGCAGTCGCGCAGGAATCCGAGTGCTTTCGCTTCTTGTGCGCTCCCGGATACCTTCGCATTGCCGATAGTCTCGAACGCCTTGTCCACTTTCGGAAACCGAATCACACACTCCTTGCATCCGCCGGCCGCTGGAATCAACCCCACCGCGACTTCCACCAGACCGATATAGGTCTCCGCCGACGCTTGCACGCGATGGCTCTGCAAAACAATTTCGCAGCCTCCGCCCAGCGCTCGCGAAAAAACGGCGGCCACAACGGGTTTTGGCGCATACTTCATACGAAGCACGCATTGCTGAAAATGATGAATGGTTTCGGTGATAGTATCGAAGTCCCCCGCTTGAGCCGCGGTAAGCAGCAGCACCAGGTTTGCCCCAACGCTGAAATTTTCTCCCTCGTTGGCAATCACCATGCCTTCGAATGGCCCTGAGAGAAGCTCATACGCGCGATCCATCATCAGCAGCGCGTCTTTGCCGATGGCGTTCATCTTGCTATGAAACTCTAGGCACAGAACACCGTCTCCCAAATCGACAAGCGAAGCGCCGGGATTGCTCTCTACTACCCCCCGCGCTCGCTTAGTGGCCGGGAGCGAAATTACCCTTGGGTGTTCTTCGATTTTCCGATAGTTGCAGGCGGAAAAATCAAAATATTCTTCGTGCGGAGCGCCCTCGTGGTCCGCCGCTCGATAAAACGACGCCACGTTTGCCTGGAGCATAGTTCGAACCTGCACGGGCAACTCCATCCCGTCCGATTCCATCCTTCGCGCTGTAGCGGCGAAACCGAGCGCATCCCATAACTCAAATGGGCCCAGCTTATGGCCGTATCCCCAGCGCATGGCCCGGTCGATTTCGACGATGCTGTCCGATATTTCACCCACTTTTATGGCTGAATAAAGCAGCACATGTTTAAAGACATTCCAGAGAAACGTTCCCGCGCGGTCTGTGGATGAGACTAGAGCGCGCAGGCGCTCCGAAAAATCGGGAATGCGCCTGGTCTCCTCTACGATCGCGAAATTAGGCTTTGACGCCGGATGATATTCGAAAGTTTTCCAATTGATGGCGTGGATCTGCTTATCCGGACCGACGCGCTTATAAAAGCCCTGCCCCGTCTTTTCGCCAAGCCAGCGGTTCCCGATTAAGTTCTGCAGCATGCCGGGTGTTTTAAACCAATCGCGCCACGGATCGTCGGCAATGTTCTCGTACAGGTTCTTAGAAACGAACGCCCAAACATCAAGGCCAATAATGTCGAAAAGCCGGAATGTGGCGCTTTTCGGCAGGCCAATTAGTGCCCCGGTTAAAGTGTCCACTTCCTCGATCGTGTAGTCGCCTTCCAGCATGGCGCGGACAACCGCGGCACCCCAAAAGCTGCCGATTCGATTGGCGATGAAGTTGGGTGTGTCTTTACACCGAACCACGCCTTTCCCCAAGCGATCTTCGCCGAACAATGAGACGAAATTCAAAAGCGATGGATCGGTATCCGGTCCGGGAATTACTTCGAGCAGATGCAAATAGCGCGGCGGATTAAAAAAATGCGTCCCGAGAAAATGCTTTCGGAAATCGGCGGGAAAGCCCTGGCAGATCGTATGCAGAGGAATGCCGCTGGTATTGGTGGAAAGAATCGCTTCCGAGTGACGGGCGCGGTCGACGCGCTCCCATATTGAGCGTTTGATTTCGAGACTTTCTGTTACTGCTTCGATAACCCACTGGCAGTCTCGAACGCGCGGCAAGTCCTCGTTGAAATTTCCAGGCTCAATCAGCTTGCTGTTCTCGGGAACAAAAAATGCTACCGGTTTTTGTGACGCTGCCGTTTCAATTCCCCGGCGCGCAATTGCACTGGGATCGGCCCCGGCTTTCGGAAGGTCCAAAAGAAGAACGGGGTATCCGGCATTGCTAAAGTGTGCCGCGATGCGCGATCCCATCGTGCCTGCGCCCAAAACCGCAACACGCTGTATAGATGCCATTTCGAAACTCCCGGAAACTAGGCTAACAGGGAGCCGCATTTTCCCGCCCATCCACGAATCCGCGGGGATTCGAGCCAGACGGCGCCGGTTGCCTAAACCAATGAGCAGGCAACGCTACTCATGCCGAATGGGCTGAACTCTTGCTGCTGCGCGAACGTCTCTTCACGGGAGAAATCGGCTTTTCCTCTTGCGACCACCGGCCTAACCGGTACACACGCGAGTAGCCGGATGTTTGATTCTCCACCGTGACCGAGATAGATCCGCTCGCATCGCATTCATATCGCTCCACAATTTTTTGGGACGCTGCCGGCCGCGAAAACTTTACCGGCTGATGCTCGATGCTCTCAAACTTCGCGAGCGCGGGCTCGAAAGGGAATCGTATTTCATCCCATAGCGCCACTTCGCCCGACGGCGTTCCGTCCGCCGCCCGGTGGCTGCATTCGAGAAACCGGAAATGCCCGATGTTATGAACTGGAGAGTAGGTTCGCGCAATTGTCAACGGCGGCTCGCCCGTCGCCGGTAAATGGGTGCCCTTATGAAATAGCGGATCGAAGGCAATCCGCAGGCCGCCATCCGCCTCACGCCATACCCCGAAGAAGCGCGATAATTGTTCGCTCAAATGATAGCTCTCGGGCCGGTCCGCCTGTATCGCCAGCCCGATCGCGGTCGCAGAACGTGTGTAGGCCGACCGCCTCACCCTGCGCCCGAATTGTTCGCGCAGCATGCGAGCAATTAAGGGGAGTTCGCTTCCGCCGCCCGTCAGGTACAAAACATCAAACTGACCGCGATTATGGCGCGCCAGCAGATCCTCGGTTACACCGATCGTCTCCTCGACTAATGGCCGCGATGCGGCATAAAAATCAGCAACGGAAACCTGGACAGCGGGCCAAGCCGGGTTTGCCGCCTCTAGTTCTACTGCGATACGCCGCGAATTCGGATTCAGGGATTCTTTTTTACAGCGGCATTCCTCAAGCAGCCGGAACCAAGCTGCCGCCGGGATGTGATTCTTATCACGACTTGAAATGCCGGCGGCATCGAGCGCAAGATCCGCCAGTATTTGGTCGAATTCATCGCCACCGATGGACGGAATTCCTTCCGAGGCGAGCACATGATGCACTCCGGCATCCAGTGTTACAAGAGATGCATCGAATGTTCCGCCGCCTAAATCGTATACCAGCATGAACTCGCGCCCTGCTTTGCCGGTCCGCTCGCGGTGGCCGAATTCAATGCTCG
>Ga0134125_10002061_pt1 | contig 24100 bp, 30 predicted proteins | sample KB31751_FD_96464 | JGI IMG/M metagenome (GOLD analysis project Ga0134125, IMG submission 96464) | Terrestrial soil microbial communities with excess Nitrogen fertilizer from Kellogg Biological Station, Michigan, USA - KB3-175-1 | ecosystem: Environmental > Terrestrial > Soil > Unclassified ...
GAAAATTGGCCCCTACCCGCCCATGCATCTGGCCAAGGCCGCGTGGCGTCTGCTGGCCGAAATCCAACTATTCTGCGAAGCCCGCAAGGCTGCGGAGCAACAGGTGGCCACCACCGGGTTTGTTCACCCGCTGATGGTTCCCATGGAATTCCAACAGCCCCCGCCCAACGCGCCCGTCACGTTCACTGGTCAGTTGCAACTGGCCTGCGGTTGTTTCCGCGCGTGCTCATGCCCGCCCCTGCCGCAGTCGTCTGGGCCGTTGCTCTTAGTTCCCACGGGACCCAAGGACCCCAAGGGCGTGCCCTACCTGACGCAGGCCAAGACGGAGCAGCGCGAGCTATACGCCGCTGACGCCGTTGACGACCGACGCGAGTTTGACCCCGCCGATTAGACATAAGCTTGCGACATATCCCACGGGACGCTATCCTGTGGGGTATGTCGCGAGCCCAACCCGCCTTTGACCGTAGCCTACGCCACCGTGATGCCTTCGGGCGCATGCGGGTGGAGCTTACGAACATTTCCAAGGCGAACGTTTGCCCCTACTACGGGCGCGAAATCCCCAACCACGAAGCCCTTGGCCTGGACGCCAACAAGGTTTACCGGCTCTACCGGCACCCTGAAGAACTGGAGCGCGCGGCGCCCACGTTCGATATGGTCCCGGTCATGGACGAGCACGTGGTGGTTGACGCCGACAGCCCGCAAAAGGACTACATTGCGGGCACCACGGGCAGCGGCGCCAAGTTCGTTTTCCCCTACCTGAAAGTCCCCATGGCCGTGTGGGTTGGCGACTCGATTGACGAAGTCCGCCAGCAAAAGAAGCGGCAACTGTCCTGCGGGTACACCTACACCGCAGATATGACCCCTGGCGTAACCCCGGAAGGTGTTGCGTATGACGGGGTAATGAGACATATTATTGGCAACCACGTTGCACTGGTCCGCGAAGGCAGGGCCGGGCCGGACGTAATGGTGGCGGACGAAATGCCCGCCGAACTATCGCAGGAAATCACACCGATGAAGCAGCAAGCCATTGTTGAATCCGTTCTGACCGTGCTGGGCGTCACAACCGCTACGGCGGAGCAGAAGACAGCCCTGGACGCAGCGTTGGACGGTGCCATGTGTTCCGCGTCTGAGAAAGCAGCGGCGGACGCCCGCGCGAAGGCGGAGCAAGAAGCCTACGACGCGGACCCGGAAGCGTACGAGGATGACCCGGACAACAAGGGCAAGAAGCGGCGCAAGGCGAAAAAGGTAGCGGGAGCCAGTGACACGGCCGTCACGCCCCCGGCTGCGGCCCCTGTCCTGGCGGCCGACTCGGTCACCAAAGCGGACGCCGCGAAGCTGGCGCAGGATGCCGCCACGGCTGCCGTAGCTGCGGAGCGCGCGTTGGTCGCGGCTCGCGCGGATGTGACGGACATCGTGGGCGCCGTTGCCCTCGACTCGGCGGAGGGCGTCTACCGCTTCGCGCTGAAAGAGTCGGGGGTGGCCGGCCATGACACCATTCACGAGTCCGCGCTGCCGGCCCTGTGGGCTCAGGTGAAGGCGGGCAAGGCGTCCAAGGCTGCTGCGGCTGACGCGGCCCTGACCAGCGACGCCAAGCCAGCGGCCGACGCCAAGGCGTTGGTTGCTGCAATCGGTATCTAAGGGGCTTTCCACATGAGCTTTCCCACACGAGTCAATGCACAGCCGGCCCCGGCAGTACCGGGCGGGTTCGCGGGCTGCAACCCGCGCGCTGCTGTGCTCGCGCCACCGGGCGGCTACGTCGCTGCGCCAGACTATCCGGCCAGCTTCGGCGGAGCCACCAAGGAAGCCCTGATAGTGGGCCGCTTCGCGTGGTTCAACTACGCCACCGGGCAGGCTTCGAACTACTACCAGCCGGGCAGCATTCTGGGCTTCGTGCAGCGCCAGAACGGTATGACCGTCATCAAGGACTTCCTTGGTGAATCCCGCCTTGGCTTCCAACAGGGCTTCCCTGTCACCGGCCACAACCAAGGGGACTTCTACGCTGACTTCACGCCCGGCCCAGACGCCGCTGGCCTGACTGTCTACGCGGACCCCGTCACAGGACAAGCCACGGCGGCTGCAGCCGGCCAGGGCGTCCAGTTCGCCATTACGGCATCCCTGGCCAATACGGGCGTCCTGACGGTCACCGTGACCGCTGGAACGCTGGCCGTGGGCCAAGTCGTCACCGGCACCAACGTGCCCGTGGGCTCTTTCATCACGGCCCAGCTTACCGGCACAGCCGGCAGCACGGGCACGTACCAGTTGAACCAGGGCGCCACTGTCGGCAGTGAAGCCATGGTGGCCACCGGTAAGGTGGAGACGAAGTTCAAACTGGCGCAGCCGGTTGCGGGCGCGGTTGCCTTCACGGGCGCGTGGCTTGGCACGGTGGTGCCGGCTGGCGCACCCTTCGCGGGTTTGACCGTGGCGGATGGTCTGTTGACCGTCAGCGCGGTGGCCAGTGGAACGTTGGCTCCGGGCCAGCTTCTGGGCGGCACCAACGTGCCGGCCTTTGCTCAGATTCTGAGCCAGAAGAGCGGCACCCCTGGCGGCACGGGTGTGTATCTCACCAACCTTTTTGCGCTGATTGCGTCCGAATCCCTGACCGCTGGTCAGGGTGACACGGCCAAAATCAGCACGTGGCAGGCATAACCATGACTCAGGTTACCAACAGCGGGTTTCAGACCATCGTCAACCGTCAGCCCGCCGTGGGGCAGGCTGGCGACTTCTACGGCACCAACCCGCGTACTGTGATCCTGTCGGGCAATTCCCCAGCGGGTGGCGCGGGCAACAGCGGCGCCGCTGCGCTTGGTCAGTTGGTCGCACCCCACAGCGTGGACGGCTTCCAGCCGGACGGGCTGGTGGTCGGGAACTTCGCGTGGGTTGACCTGACCAGTGGCAACGTTTCGCAGGGGTACAACACCAACGGCCAGTTGGGTGTGCTCCACCGGGATGACACGGCCGTCATTGTCACGTATCTGGGCATTTCCACGTACGTGCAGAATGCGGGCTTTGCCATCACCCTGTTTTCCAACGCCGACATCTGGGCACTGTTCGCGGCGGGCGCGGCAGTCGGCCAGAAGGTGTGGGCGGACCCCGTCACGGGTGCGCCGGTAGCTGGCGGGGCCGCTGCGCCCACGACGGCCAGCTTTACCGGCGCCGTGAACCACCTTACCAACGTACTGACGGTCACCGCTGTGGCGTCGGGTGTGTTGGGCCAGGGTGCGGTGATTGCTGGCGCGAGCGTGCCGGCAGGGTCGCAGATTCTGTCACAGGTTTCCGGCACCCCTGGCGGTATCGGAACGTACAACGTCAGCGGCACGTATGGCGCGGACGTTGCAGCCGAAGCCATGACCGTGGCGGCCGTTGCTACTCCCTGGAAGGTCAAGTCCAAGGCGGGCAATGGTGAGACGGCAAAAATTTCAGCTTGGGGCTAACCATGGGCTTTCAGACAAAAGTCAATCTTCAGCCGGGCGTTGCGCAGGCCGGTGATTTCGCGGATGCCAACATCCGTTCCACCGTACTGGCCGGCCCTGGCGGGTTCATTGCGGCGCCCTTGCCGCGTGGCCCCATTGTGGGGAATTTCGCGTGGGGCAACCAAAATCCCACGCTGTTGGACGCGTCGGTGGAAGTCTCGGGCCAGTCGGGCACGAGTGAGGGCCAGCAGGTGGTTGGAAACTACCAGGGTGAGACGGGCTGCGAAATCGGCTTTGTGCACCGTGGCAGCAACCCGGCCATCATTGTGGGCTACCTTGACGACTCCACGGAGTACGTCCAGCCCGGCCTGTTGGTCACCCTGTTCAATAAGGGCGGGTTCTTCGCGTCCTTCGCGGCGGGCGCCACGCCCGGCCAAAAGGTGTTCGCGCTGTACAAGGACGGTTCCGTTGTAGCTGCGGCTGCCGGCACGTCCACACAGGTTGCCAGCGTTACGGCGTCCCTGGCCAACACCGGTGTCCTGACGGTCACGGTTGTGGGCTCCGGTACGGTCAACGTCGGGGACGTGGCCACAGACGCGGCGGGCAACAGCTACGCCATCACGAAACAGCTTACCGGCACCCTCGGGGGCGTCGGAACTTACCAGACCAGCCTGACGGGAGTAACGCAGGCTAGCGGAACGGTCTCCACTGCTGATAGAGTGGAGACTGCTTATTATGTTGACTCGCCAGCGGCTGCTGGTGAGCTTGCGAAAATCACCACTTGGGGTTAAGCCATGCGCCTTGCGTTTGATTCAAAAGCTTTTCATGCCGCCCTGCGGGCTGGCCACGGTGCCGCTGTACTGGCGCGTGCGTCGGCTTCCAAGGGTATCCACTTCCACAACCGCGACATGGCCGAAATCGCCATTGACCAAATGAAGGTCATTGCGCGTGACGCCGCGTTGGGCATCACTGCGGACCAGTTCGGTGGCATTGCGCTGGACGCGCAGCCGGAGCTTGTCACGGTGGCCAACGCGGGCATCCCGGCCTTCCTGACCAACTGGGTTGACCCCAAAATCATCGAAGTGTTGGTGAGCCCCATGAAGGCCGCCAGCATCTACGGTGAACAGAAAAAGGGTGACTGGACCACCGAAGATATTTACTTCGAAGTGGTTGAGTCGCAGGGTGAGGTTACCAGCTACGGTGACTTCAACAGCAACGGCAACGCGGACTACAACGCGAACTTTCCGCAGCGCCAGTGCTACCACTACCAGACCATGACGCAGTGGGGTGAGCGTGAGCTTGCCAAGGCTGCGCTGGCCAAGATTGACGCGGCCAGCCGCAAGAATCTGGCGTCTGTGTTGGTCCTGAACAAGTTTCAGAATGCCAGCTACTTCTTCGGCATCCAGGGCTTGAAGATTTTCGGCGGGTTGAATGATCCCACGCTGTACGCTCCGCTGACTGCCACGGTTGCGTGGGGCACCGAGACGGACCCCGTTGTCATCTATGACGACATCCGCCGCATTTACCAGCAGGTGGTGAGTCAGGCCAACGGCACCGTGGAACTGTCCATGGAGTCCCCCATGGTCCTGGCAATGAGCCCGACCAATCAGGTGAACCTGAAGAAGGCCAACCAGTTCAACGAGTCGGTGCTTTCCCTGCTCAAGACGAACTTCCCCAACATCCGGTTTGAAACGGCCGTGGAGTATTCCACCACGTCGGGCGAACTGGTCCAGCTTATCATTGAAGGGGTGGAGGGCCAGGAAACGGCCACCTGCTCGTTCACCGAAAAGCTGCGCGCCCATGCGGTTGTGCAGGACACGTCAAGCTGGAAGCAGAAGAAGAGCCAGGGCACGAGCGGCACTGTCATCTTCCGCAGCTTCCTGATTGGCCAGATGATTACTTCGTAATCGTGCGCGCCCTCAACACGGCGGGGCGTCCCCCTGCGGTTGAGGGCGCTTTCGCTTCCTACAACCCCCGCTTTCAGATACCTGCCGGCCCTGGCGCCCTTGTTGGTGAACCCAACGGGGTGTCAGTGGGCCGGTTCGGCTGGGCTGACCTTGCCACCGGGCTGGTCTACTCGGCCCGCCAGGACCCTACCAACCTGCTGGGCTTCGTCTACCCGACCAAACGCGGGTGGCGTCGCACGTATTGGGACAAGACGCGGCGGGCGCTGGTCTCGCGCGGGGGCTTCGAACTGACCTTGGCCCGCGCTGGGGACTTCTGGGCGCGGTTCCCACAGGGGGCCATCCCCGGCCAGGACGTGTGGGCCAACCAGACTGACGGCACCCTGTTGGCCCTGGAGCGCCAGGACTTGACCGGGTGGACGGCCGACAGTGTGGACGTGACCGCAGACAATACCGGCGCCACGGCAGACGGGGGCTTTGGATACCCCGGCTACGAATTGACCCCTTGGCAAGTCATCTCGTATGCTGGCGCTGGCGAACTTGCCATAATCACCACTTGGAGTTTTACACCGTGAGCACGCAACCGAATCGACCAGGGGAAGGAAACAAGCCCCAGAATCAGACCAACAGCACCACCACGTGCATTGTTGGCTGCAAGCTGCCGGCTGGCCTTCTCATTGAAATGGGCAGCAAAGAGGAAGGCACGTACACGTCCCTGAAGCTGAACGGGGCCGCCACCCTTCGGGTGCAGGTCATCAACGGCTTTGGCATCACCAAGGGCGTCCCAACCGCGCTGTTTGACGCGTGGTTCAAGAAGCACGAAAAGCGGACCTTCGTGAAGGCCGGCTTGGTGTTCAAGGTGGACGGCAAGGACATGGACAGCGTGGAGGATGTGGCCAAGGAATTGAAGGGCCAGAAGTCCGGCTTGGAAAAGCTGGACCCCAAGAAGCTGCCGGCCAACATGGCTGACGTGCAGAAGCACGTAGAGAAACGGACGGACGACTAACATGACCGTAGTGGGCTGCCCGCCGTCGTCTCCACCCGTCCACGGTGTTGTTGTTCTCAACACTGCGGACTGGCGTGTCAATTACCCGGAATTCACCGGACTGACTGACGCGCAAATTACGGCGGCATTCAACAACGCAACGCTGGTTGTCTCAAACTCGTGTCGGTCACTTATCTGTGACGCGGCCAAGCGTGAGCAATTGTTGTACCTGTTGACGGCCCACTGTGCGTTCTTGCGCTTCGGAAGCAACGATGGAGCCGGTAAGGTGGTACCGGCTCCAGGCGTTGTGGGCCGCATTTCGAGCGCCCACGAAGGCAGCGTAAGCGCCAGCGTAGAGTACGCAAAAGTGACGAACCCCCAAGCGTGGTTCGTACAAACGCAGTGGGGCGCATTGTTCTGGAATGCCACCGCAAAATACCGCACCATGAGATACGTTCCGCCACCGGTAGGGCTGTGTGGCGGCTGTGGGATGGCTGCGGGGGCTTGCGTATGTGGGGAAGGGCTAGGACCGACCGGGACGGGGTACGGCTATGGTTACAACGGTGGAACTGCGTAACCCCGGAAGATGTTTACACAATCGAATTTCCCCGCCTGTTGCGGTTTCGCTTGTGGTTAGCTGCGCGGCTCTTTAGGGCAGCGCGTTGGGTGTTGGGGGACTTGGTCCCTGACATTGAAGTGGAATGAATGGCACAGCAAGGTATCAACTGGAAAGGTGGCGGGAACTTCCGCAAGCTGTTGGCGCAGATGGCCGACAAGCTGGGGAAGGGCTCCAGCGTAAGCGTTGGTTTCTTCGAGAATGAACGCTACACGCCCGTGCACCCTATACGTGGCACGAAACGCCAGCCCATTCCCGTTGCCCAAGCTGCGTTCTGGAATGAGTTTGGAACGTCGCGAGCCCCAGCCCGCCCGTTTTTCCGCACTGCTGTGCATGCGGGCCAAGGGTACTGGGGCAAGGACTTGGCCGACATTGCGAAGGCTACGGGCTACGACTCGCACAAGGCCATGTCCCTTATGGGTGTCATCATCAAGGACGCCGTTGTACAGTCCATTGTTGCCTGGAGCCAGCCACCGAACGCCAAGCGCACGGTGGAAATCAAGGGCTTCAACAAGCCCCTTATTGATGACGGCACAATGCAGCGCGCTGTTGGTTTCCAAGTCAAGGCGGGTAAATGAATCTTCACGGGCTCGTACGCGGCGTCATTGGCACCGTCAACCCGGACATAGCCGTGGACTTGTTTGTGTCCACAGGCTACGGGCAAAACGCGTCATTCAAACAGGTCCCACAGTACGCGGCCAAGCAGACTGTGCAAGCGCAGGTCCAGGCATTGACGGCCAAGGACTTGCGCCACGAAGCCCTCCAGAACTTGGAAGGCGTCAAGCGTGCGGTGTACCTGTACGGAAACATTCAGGGGCTTGTCCGCCCGGACGGTAAGGGCGGGGACTTGCTCTTCTACCCCCAAGTTCCAGGGGGAACTAAACAGTGCTGGAAAACCGTCTGTGTGCTGGAGACGTGGCCGGACTGGTGTAAGGTTGCCGTGGTCCTACAGTTGAATCAGGCGCCACCGTCATGAGCTTCACCGTTGATATAACCTTGGACGACTTGTACAAGGCCGTGGGGAATTTCCTGCAAGGTGTCGTGGGGGTGGACCCCAACACCAGCGCGTTAGTTCCCGTGGTTACTGGGCAGCCCAACCTTGTGCCCCAGCCGGCTGTGCCCTACATGCTCATCCAGGGGTTTGTGTCAGGCCGCCACACCACGAACATTCACCGATACGATACGGCCGCGCAGACGACGGCCACCCAGCAAAACACCACCGTCAAGATGCAACTGGACTGCTACGGGCCAGCCAGCCACACGTGGGCCACCATGGTCTCCACCTTGTGGCGCGACCCCTACGGGTGCGCGGTCCTGAAACCCTCCGGCTGCCAACCCCTGTATACGGGTGAGCCCTTCCAGGGCGCCCTGGTCAACGGGGAAGAGCAGTACGAGGAACGCTGGACCGTGGAGCTATTCTTGCAATACAATCCTGTTACCATAATCCCGCAGCAGTCAGCAACGGCTGCCGGGGTGACCGTCATTAACGTGGACGAGAAGTACGCGCCATGAATTCCATACCAGCATCCAAGTTTGTCAGCGTGGTCCCTTCCGTTTTGGGAAGCGGGGGTAGTCCGCTGACGCTGAACGCCGTGTTTCTGACCAAGTCCACCCGCGTACCAATCGGTACCGTTATGGGCTTCAGCAGCGTGTTGAGCGTGCAAAACTTCTTCGGCGTCGGCAGCGTGGAAGCTCTCATGGCCGGGGTGTACTTCCTCGGGTTCAGCGGTTCCACCCGGCTACCGGGAACCCTGTATTTCAGCCAGTACGCGGCCACGGCCGTTGCAGGTTACGCCCGGTCCGGCTCGTTCGCGGGTGTCACCCTGAGCCAGTTGCAAGCCCTGTCGGGGGTCCTGACCTTGTCGGTGGACGGCGTCAGCCACACCAGCGCGGCCATTGACCTGTCCACGGCCACCAGTTTCACCAACGCTGCGGCACTCGTCCAGGCCGGCCTTCTGGCGGGCACCCCGTCCAGCACGGCCACGGTTACCTACGACTCCCAGCTTTCGGCGTTCGTCATCACGTCCCCCACGACTGGCGTCACTTCGGCCGTCACCTACGCCACGGGCACGCTGTCTGCGGGCTTGAAGCTCACGGCCGCCACTGGCGCCGTCCTGTCGGCTGGGGCCGCTCCGTACGTCCCTGGCGCGGCCATGGACGCCATCGTGAACGTTACCCAGAACTGGGCCACCTTCACCCACACGTGGGAGCCGGTGGACTCGGACAAGATTCTGTTTGCCACATGGGCCAATACCGCCAGCGCGGCGGGCGCGGAGCGGTTCGTGTACGTGGCTGAAACCACGGACATTACCCTGACCCAAGGACCGGCCAGCCAAGGCAGCTTCGTGCAGGCCACCAGCGCGTTCAACGGCCGTGCGGCCTGCTACTCGGACCCCACTGTGGTGCCGCAGTACGGCCTTACTGCGGCGTTCCTGTGCGGCTACGCGGGCGCCATCAACTGGAGCGCTCCGAATGGCCGCGCCACTTCGGCGTACCGTTCAAGCTCCGCCTTGACCCCTTCGGTGACCAGCCGGACCGCTTCGGACAATCTGGACGCCAACGGCGTCAACTACTACGCGGCTGTGGCCACGGCCAACCAGTCATTCCAATACCTGTTCCCTGGCGCCATCAGCGGCCAGTGGCTGTGGGTGGACGACTACATTGACCAGATTTACCTGAACAGCCAGTTTCAGCTTGCGCTGTTGTCCTACCTGACTGCGGTCAACGCGGTCCCGTACAATGACAACGGCTACAGCCAACTGCGCGCGGCCATGCGCGGACCCATTGACGAAGCGGTGAACAACGGCACCATTCGCAAGGGCATCACCCTGAGCCCGGCGCAGATTGCGGCGTTGACTCAGGCCACGGGTGGTATCGACATCAGCGGCACCCTGTTCGCACAGGGCTGGTACCTGCAGATTCTGGACCCCGGCGCCATCGTTCGCGGCCAGCGCGGCAGCCCCAACATGACATTCTGGTATACGGACGGCGGAGCGATTCAGAAGCTGAATCTGGCGTCCGTGGACATTCTCTAATCTGAGCCACCACCATGCAAACTATCACGTCAGCCAACAGTGAATTCGTTCTCAAGTGCTCCAAGGTGTTCACGGCCCCGCAGGTTGTGGAGGGCTACGCCACTGAGGACGCGTGGAACGTCGCGCAGTTCGAAGTAGCCCAGACGCGCGTGGGTGTGGACGGCCGCATGTCGGCGGGCTTCGTGCCTGCCACCAAGGAAATGGACGTTATGTTCCAGGCGGACGGGCCGGGGCGTCAGATTTTCCAGCGCATTCTTGGCGTGATGGAAGCCACGCGGGAAGTGGTGTTCATCGAAAACGCCACCTTGGCCCTGCCGGGCACCGGGGAAGTGTGGGAATTCACCAAGGGCGTCATCACCAAGGCGCCCAAGACACCACCGGGCAAGAAGGTTTTGGAGGTTACCACGTGGCAGATTACGTGGCAGGACATCCAGCCGGCAGGACTCTAACACTTGACACTTGAGGGCCGCACGCATGGCCAGACGGAAAGAAACGGTTACGATTGAGGCAGAAGGCCGCGACAAGGGCAAGGTGTTTGTAATCACCGAAATGCCAGCGGACCAAGCGGAGCGCTGGGCAATTCGCGCCCTGCTCGCGCTGGCCAAGGCTGGCGTCACGGTGACGGACGCTGCCCAAGGAATGGCTGGGCTGGCGGCTGCCGGGCTTGCTGCGTTGGGCTCCCTGCCCTACGAAGCGGTTGGGCCGCTTATGGCTGAGATGTTTAGCTGTGTGAAATACCAACACCAGCCAAACCAGCCGCTGCAGGACATTGACGACGGTGAACGGTCGCAGATTGAGGAAGTGGCCACGCGGTTGGAACTGCGCAAGCGCATCTTTAAACTGCACACGGGTTTTTAGAAGGCCGGAAGTCCCCGGACTACGGGTTGGCTTTTGCGCATCGTGCGGACGTGCCCGGCCTTATCGACTACGTGAACGTGCCCCGCCTGATTGGTTCGCTGGTATCGGGGCGTCACGCTACCCTGTGGGAGCTTCAAAGCGTTTATGGCATCATGGACGCGTATAACCTGCTGGAAGTCCAGACGGTTGACGCCCACAACGAGATACGCGTGAAGAAATGGCAAGCGCAACCATAATTGACCGGCTGGTAGTAGAGCTTGGCCTTGACCCCGCGTTGTTCAAGAAGGGCAACACGGAAGTCCGCACCGAGACCAAGAAGACACAAGACGACGTGAGCAAGGCTGCCGGTGAAATGCTGGGAGCCCTTCACAAGGTTGCGGCCGAATTCATCAGCCTGTTCCTTGTCGTCCGCAGCGTCCACGACGTTGTTGGGTTGTTCGCGGACCTTAACGAAAACGTCCGGCAGCTTGGCATTGACTCGCGCAACACGGGACAGTCTGCCGCAGCGCTGCGCGACTGGGGCAACATTGCGGAAATGGCCGGGGGCAAGGCTGAAGACGCCCTTGGAACAATCACCGGCCTGCAACAGTCGATTTTCAACGCCAAGCAGGGCTACGGCTACAGTGAGCAGTTGAAGAACTTCGGGCGCATTGGTGTGGACACCGGTGTGGCCCAAGGTCAGATGCGTGACTTTCATGACCTGCTGTTGGATACGTCCAAGGCGTTGCAGCAGTTCAGCCAGCCCGACCGTTTCCAGTTCGCGCAAAAGCTGGGCATCCAGGGCGGCCTTGCCAACGCTGTGACCGAAGGGCCGGAAGTCCTAGAAAAGTATTGGCAGCAGCAACTGAAGATTCACCAGACCACCGACGCGGATACACGCGCGGCTCAGGAACTGGCCAAGGCGTGGGACCTGCTCAAGGACAAAATGCGGGCGTTGACGACGCAGATACTGACGGCTGTCAGTCCTGCGATTCAACACCTGTTCAACGCGTTCGGGAACTGGCTGTCCAAACACCAAGGTGACTTTGAAGGCGGTATCAACAAGCTTGCGGAGTGGGCCACGGGTGACGGGCCGGGCAAGATTATAGACGCCATGACTTCCATCGGGGACGCTGCCATTAGCGCGGCGGAATTCCTGAACAAGATGTTGGGCCGCAGCGCACCCACGAAGGAAGAACTGTTGGGCAATGAAAAGCCCATGTTCTACGGAGCATTCAGCGCGGCGGAAAAGAAGTACGGCTTGCCCAGCGGGCTGTTGGACAATCCTGACCTGCGGGGCTCCACGTTGGACCTTGACCAGCGCAGCGACGCCCTTTCGGTGTTGCACGACCAAGCCGGTGGTGACAAGGGTGACCCCGATTGGAAGAAGGCCGTAGCCGCATTCAAACAGCAGTACACGGACCCCAGCCTTATCAAGAAGGGCTTGTGGGAACGTCAAATGGACTGGTTCAAGTCGCTGGGCTCCGGTAACCCCGACGCGTCCAAGGCTGCTGCGGGTGCGGCACCGTCCCCTGGCGCGCAGCAAGCCCTGGCGGGCAAGCCCATAGCTGACACGGGCTCGCGCGGCAACACCACTGTCACAATCGACAAGGTGAACGTATACACGCAAGCCACCGACGCAAACGGCATTGCTTCCGACATTGGCGGAGCGTTGAACCGTAAGTTAACTGTCACATACGCGGACGGTGCCCTGTCATGAGCGGAATTCCAGTTTACAACGTCCCCAACCTGCCGGGCATCCCGCCCATGGTGCGGGCCGTATTCTCCAATGTTGCCACCTTCCAAGGCGTGGCCGCTGCCGTGGGAAACACCATTTCGTTTTTCCAGGGTCCTAGCCCGCTGCCCCCGTGGGGCATCTATGACGACCAGTTCAACAGCGTGGTGGACGCTGACAGCATCCTGTCATTCACCCACAGGAATGAAGCCAGCGTGGCAGACTTTCCTGTGCAAGACGGTACCTTTGCCACCTACAACAAGGTGGTCCTGCCCTACTCCGCTATGGTACGCGTCAGCAAGGGCGGCACGCTGTTGGACCGTACCAACCTGCTACGGCAGATTGAGGCATTGTTCAGCAGCCTGAAAAAGTACACCATCGTGACCCCGGAGCGTTCCTACCTGAACGTGAACGTGGAAGGCACGGAGGTGACGCGCATTGACAAAGATGACGCGTTTTTCTTGACCCATGTTGACTTGCGGTTCAGGCAGGTCAAGCCGGTCACGGCCGTGTTCACCACGACGGCAGCCGACACCCAGAACGCACAGGACCCCAGCGCACCGGCCCCGGCCAACCAGGGCGTGCAGCAGCCTGCCACGACCAGCAGCGCGGCCAGTGCTCAGGCAACCAACGTGCTATCCGGGGGTGCCCCATGATTACCGTACCCCTGGCGACTGTCGCGTCGCAGACGCTGACAATCAACCTTAACAACCAGTCCTGTCAGCTTGCTGTGTACACCCTCGGCTTGGATGCTGACGCCCATTTGTACCTTGACCTGTCGGTGGCGGGCGTGCCTATCCTCAACACGAAAATATGCCGCAACGTTGCGCGGCTGCTGTTGGGCGCGGGCTACCGTGGCTTCGTGGGTGACCTGATGTTTATTGACACCCAAGGGGACACGGACCCCGTGGCGTCGGGCTTGGGCTCGCGCTATGAACTGGTGTACCTGCTGCCGTCTGAGCTACCAGCATGACGACGGACAGCTTTAGCGCGGCCAAGCGTCTGCGCGTTACGTTCATCCTGTCCCCGGAAAACAGCAACGGGGTATTCCCCGGAACCAACAGCAACACGTTGGTCCTTGAAGACTTGCGCGTCCGGCTGCAGGTCCAGGCTGTGCCGGGTGCCATTTCCACCAACATGTCCATGGCTGTGTACGGCATGCGTAAGGCGGACATGAACGCCCTTACCACCATCTTTTTCAAGTCCATCAACGCCATTCACCAGAACACGGTGATAGTGGACGCTGACAGCGGGGACGGCTACACCCAAGTGTTTAGCGGGATGATTACCGAAGCACAGCCCGTGTATGACGGCATGCCCGCTGCGTTCTTTCAGGTGACGGGCATCGTGGGATACCAACACCAGATTAACCCGGTGCCACCCTCCAGCTACCGTGGCAGCGTGTCCGTGGCCACCGTGGTTGCGGACCTTGCGGGCAAAATGGGCTACGCGTTTGAGAACGATGGCGTAACGGCCGTCATTTCCAACCCGTACCTGCCGGGCACGTATTGGGACCAACTGCAGCGGGTGTGCTATGCGTCTTATACGCAGTACGTCCTGGCGGCTGACACCCTGGCCATTTACCCGTATGGACTCCCACGCACCACCGTCCCAACGTTGACCGTGAGCCCCGCCGATATCCTGCAAGGCTACCCTGGCCTGGAGAAGTACGGCCTGAAGCTCACCACGCTGTTCAACCCCGGACTGGTTCCAGGCGGGCGCGTCAAGGTTGTGGGCTCCGACATTCCCAACGCCAACGGCCTGTGGTTCCCGTTCATCGTGGACCACATCTTGGAAGCCAACATCCCTGGCGGGCTGTGGCAAACAGTTTCACAGTGTCAGCCGGTGGCGCCATGAGTACCCCGTTTCAGACTCCGACCGACGCGGCCAACGAATTCACCAAGCTGCAGTTCGTTTTCCTCCAGCTACTGCGCGGGCTGGCCGGCCCCACGCTGGTCAAGGTTGTGGCCTGCTCCACCAACGGAGCCTTGGCCCCCACGGGCACCGTGGACGTGCAGCCGCTGGTGAATCAGGTGGACGGGGCCGGCACGGGCGTGGCCCATGACGTGGTGTACGGCGTCCCCTACGTGCGCTTCCAGGGGCAAGACTCGGCCGTCATTCTGGACCCCCAGCCGGGGGACATAGGCGTGGCCGTGTTCGCCAGCCGGGACATTTCGGCCGTGGTGGCGGCCAAGGGGCCAGCCAACCCCGGCTCCAGGCGCGTCTACGACTTCGCTGACGGGCTTTACCTTGGGGCCGTGCTGGGAGCCACCCCGACGCAATACGTGCGCTTTTACGCGGGCGGGGTGGACGTGGTGAGCCCCGGCACCGTGACCATACGCGGCGCGTCCATCGTTCTGGACGGGCCGGTGACGGGCACCCACGGTGCAGAGTTTACCCAAGACGTGACAGCACAGGGTACGAGTGTACATAATCATACCCATCCTGACCCGCAGGGCGGGAATACCGGACCCCCGAACCCATGAAAAGCTTACTGCTGGAACTTGACAATTGGGACCTTTGCGTGGACGCCGCTGGCAATATTGCCGTGGCTGATGAGCCCTACCGCATTGCCCAAGACGTGGCCAGCGCAATCAAGACGTTCGCGGGTGAAGTCTGGTATGACTCCACCTTGGGCATTCCCTACTTCTCCCAGATACTGGGCCAGCACCCGCCGCTGTCGCTGTTTCAAGAGTACATGGTAAACGCTGCACTGTCCGTGGACGGTGTGGCCGCCAACCCGCCCCCGCAGTGTATCGTGACTGAGTTTGACACCGGGACGCGAACGCTAACCGGCAGCGTCACGTTTACTGACACGTCGGGCAATCAACAGGTGGTAGCGCTGTGAGTACGAACGTTCCCCCAGTCCAGATTACGGCTACCGGCCCGGTCATCCCGCAGCAGTCTGCGGTGTTGGCTGGCGTCCTGGCCGACTATAACAGCGCGTTCAATGTTACGTTGAATCCTGACAAGCGCACCCCGCAGGGCCAGCTTGGAAGCTCCACGGCTGCCGTGGTGTCCGATGGTAACGCCATGTGGGCGTGGCTTATCAACCAGATAAACCCGGACACGGCTGACGGGTTCATGCAAGACGCCATTGGCCGTATCTATTTCCAGACGCGCGAGCCGGGCACCCCCACAACGGTGCAGTTGCTTTGCACGGGTGCGTTCAACGTAACCATCCCGCTGGGTGCGCAGGTCCGCGACACCAACGGCAACCGGTACGTGTGCGCGCTGGCCGGCACCATCGGGGTTAGCGGCAACATCACGCTGCCGTTCACCTGCGTCAACCTTGGCCCCACGCCATGCCCGCCCAACACCGTAACCACCATCCTGAACGGGCCAAACGGTTGGGACACGGTAAACAACCCGCTGGCCGGGGCCGTGGGCTCCAACGTTGAGTCCAGGGCAGCCTTTGAATTCCGGCGCCAGCAGTCGGTGGCCCTGAATGGTCATGGTTCCATCCAGTCGATTGGCGCGGCCGTGTTCGCGGTGCCGGGCGTCATTGACGTGTACGCCATCGAAAACTTTGAAGACATCACCGTCAACACGGGCGTGACTAACTACCCCGTGGTTGCCCACAGCATCTACGTTGCGGCCGTGGGTGGTGACCCGCAGGCTATCGGTAACGCCATCGCTAGCAAAAAGAACGATGGCAGCAACATGAACGGGAATACCACGGTGACTATCGTGGACACTTCCTACGATACGCCACAGCCCACTTACACGTACGCGTACAACATCCCGACCAACACCGCATTTAAGTTCGCGGTGCAGATTCAGAACAGCGCGGCCCTGCCGGCTGATATCGTCACCCAAGTCCAGCAGGCTGTGGTGAATTCGTTCATTGGCGCGGATGGTTCGAAGCGTGCGCGGACGGGCTCCACGGTCCTGGCGGGTAAGTTCTACGCGCCTATCTCGGCCATTGGCCCGGAAGTGAACGTGGTAAACGTGTTGCTCAACCTTGCGCCCGGTTCCCCGACGCTGACCAACGTGACGCTGGGTATTGACCAGTTCCCCACGCTGCAGGCTTCGGACGTTGCGGTGACGTTGGTATGATTAACGTAGAGCAAACAATACAGTCTGAGTACGCCAACAGTCCGGTGATTACGCAGCTAATCACCAACATGGACCAGTACATTGACCCCCGCGCGAACATTGACGCGTTCTACACGCTCATCTGGAACGTGTTGACTGCGCAGGGTATCGGCCTGGACATCTGGGGCAAGATTGTTGTATTGCCAAACGGCAGGCTGCTGAAGCTGGGGTCCAACAACCAGATTTTTGGTTTCGCCAATACGGACATCCCGGCAGACTGGGCGCCGTTCAACCAAGGCACGTTCTACCCTGGCCAAGACGCCAGCACTACCTTTGCGCTGGGGGACGAAGCCTTCCGAACGCTGATACTGGCCAAGGCGTTGGCGAACATCACAGCCACCACCAGCTTGGCCCTGAACCAGCTTTTGCGCAACCTGTTCCCTGGCCGGGGGCGGGCTTACGTCGTGGACCGTGGGAAAATCAATACGGCTGCGGGTGGCATGTCCATGTCATTCGTTTTCGAGTTTAACTTATCTCAGGTAGAGTATGCGATACTCACGCAATCGGGCGTCATGCCGCACCCGGCTGGTGTGGGGTTTAACGTCATAGTGGTGCCGGCTGGTCAAATTGGCTTCGAGCAAGCCGGTTACCCGTCCGCCCCACTGAGCCAGGGCACGCTGTACGTGCCGCCAACGTAGGGTTTAGAGCATGGGCGCACCACTTCCGCCAGTCATACCGGAGCCATTCGCCAATCAGGCGGTTGTGGGGCCATCCCCTGGCAACAAGACGGCACCCATTCCCGATACGGTCACGGACTCGTCCCTTGCGTCGTGGGCGCTGGGGTGGCAGCCCATTACCATGCAACCGGTGGCTGCGGGCGGCAAGCCCCCGAAGGGCCAGGACGTAAACGGGGTCCTGTTCGCCATCACGTCCCACAATTACTTCACCCAAGCCGGCCAGCTTTTCCCCTGGCTGTCCGCTGTGGCCACGGCCATTGGCGGGTACGCTGTGGGCACCGTGCTGGGTAGCTCCGATGGTTCCACCGTCTGGTTCAACACCAGCGCGAATAACATGACCAACCCGGATGACCCCAGCACGGCAGCCGGCTGGGTGTCGCTGTACACCTACGGGTTTCTGACACTCAACAGCCTGACGGGCGGAACGGTCACGCTAAACCCACAGCAGGCCGCACGGCGTTATATCATCCTCAACGGTTCGCTGGCGGGCAACCTTGCGGTGGTCGTCCCCAACACGATTGGCGGGCGCTGGCTGGTCATCAACAACACGTCCGGCTCTTTCAGCGTCACGGTACGCACGGCGTCCGGCATTGGCGTGAACGTCCCCCAAGGTGGCTTTGCCAACCCCATGGAAGTCTACGGGGACGGAACCAACATTTACCCCACGGTGGCGCCGCTGGGTGTTCCGATTTCGCAGGCCGCCACCCCGCTGACATTGGCGGAGCGCGACAACGCGGGCCAGTTGATTGCCGCGTACTTCCTTGGAACGTCCGCTTTCGAGAATCCAGCCGGCCAGCCTATCAACGGCCTGATTGGTCTTGGCCCCGACCAAGCCACGTTCCGCAAGTACCATACGCTGGACATGCAAGCGGCCATGAACTTGGCCAGCTTCGCGGGGCAGGTGACTGCGGGGCAGGTCCCACAGGCTGCCGTCACCCAGTACGCTGCGGCTATCCTGGCCAGCGCTGCGTTGACCGGTACGCCCACGGCCCCGACGCCCCCGCCTGGGACTTCCAACAATCAGGTGGCCACCACGGCGTTTATTACTCCGGGCGCGTCGCTGACCAGCCCCGGCTACTACAAGCTGCCGGGTGGTCTCATTGTGCAGTTTGGTGGTGCATTCAACAGCGGCACAACCATCACCTTTGGCAGCACAGGCGGAACTACGCCCATGACTATCTTGGGCGTGGTGTGTATCGCTATAGCGGGCGGGGCCGTGCAGTGTTGGCTTTCGTCCAACCCTATTGGCACGTCTTCATTTACGGCCAACACGACAGGCGGCCAGTTCATCTTTATAGCGGTAGGGCACTAAGCCATGAGTGGACAACCGGCACCCATTAAACTCGTTGAGCCATTCGCCAAGAATGCGCCCAACGGTAACGTACCGGGCGGGAAAACCAACCCGTTTCCGGTAGCGTCGCAGATACCGCTAGGGCTCCCTGGCAACGCGTCCCTGGACGACGGCTACACCCCGTTGAACATGACGCCGCTGGTGGCTGGCGGTATCCCCATGTCCGGCCCCGACACCAACGGTGTGCTGTATCTGTACGGCACCACCATTGCGGCTGTGGGCGCGGGGCAGGTGTTCCAGGCGTATGACAACACGTACGCCACGGCCATTGGCGGCTACGCCGTGGGCGCCATCCTGGCGGGCGTGGCCAACCCCAAAGCGTTGTTCATGTGCATCACGGCGGGGACAAACTCGGACCCCGAGACGGACCACGCCAACTGGTACTTGGTCAACGGCGCCCTGCGTAGCTCCAGCACCCCCGGTGCCGGCACGCATGCGGACAACACCGTGGGCGGCCCGTCTGACTACTTCGTGGATATCGACACCACGGGCGGCAACGTTACGCTGAACGGCTTCGTGAGCCAGCGTGACGGGCAGCGGCTGACCATCACCAACATTGGAACCAGCACGCTGACTATTGGCGCGTTCGCTGGGTCCACCAACAATCAGGTACGCTCTAGCGGAGCTATCGCGCTGTTGCAGTGGGACAGCGTCACAATCGGTTACTGCGCGGCTGTCAACAAATGGGTAATTGTATGAAGAAACTGTTAGCCCTTCTGGCTTTGCTCCCGGTCCTGGCCTTTGGCCAAACGGCCTTCACCAAGTACGGCCCGGCTGCTGGCATCCAGAAGAACACCGGCAGCACACCGTATGACACCGCAGCCGTGGCGGCTGACATTTACGGCCTGTGGTCGGGTACGTGTTCGTCTACTACCTTCCTGCGGGGTGACGGTGCCTGCGCCGCTCCCACGGGAACTATCACGGGCGTCAGCATCACCCCAGCGGGCGGCATGAGCGTGACGGGCTCCCCGTGTTCTTCGGGCTCCTGTTCGTTCACGTTCTCCACCACTTTGACCGGTCCGGTAAAGGGCAACGGCAGCGCGTTCACTACAGCGCTAGCGGCTGACATTTACGGCCTGTGGTCAGGCACGTGCAATTCCACCACGTTCCTGCGGGGTGATGGAAGCTGCGCGACTGCTGGCGTAACCGTGCCGGGTTCCAACGGCCAAGTCATATACAACAGCAGCGGCGCGTTGTCGGCCAACAGCGGGTTCACTTACGACGGTTCGGGCAGCATCACGCTTGCGGGCCGTGTCCAGGCGTTGGGCACCAACAACCAGTTTGGCGCCACGTCAGCGCAGAGTTTTGGCACGAGCATAGGCGCCAGCACGGACGGCTCCCATTACGCCGTTCACACATCCGTGGACGCCAACGGCAACCAAGTTTGCTTTGGGCTGAACGTTAGCGGTAGCACACAATGCAACATCCCCACGGGTAACTTTGGCATTGGCTACACCACGGTGTTGCCGTTCGGTATCTATCGCAACGGCGTGTCCCAACTGAGCTTCACCACTGGGGGCGCGGCAACGTTCGTGGGTTCGGCTACCGTCAACGGCACCATGAACGCAACCACGGCTGTGCAGGTCAACGGGGTAAACGTTTGCCAGTCCACGGGCACCAACTGCCCGGCTGCTGGTTCGCCCGGTGGCACTAACGGACAGATTCAGTACAACAACAGCGGCAGCTTCGGGGGCGCAGGCTTCCTTATCGGTGCTTCTGGCGGCCTGTACTCCACTGCGCAGGCTGACAACGGCGCCAACAGCATCAACGTTTCCAACCTGTACCAATCGACCAACTGGCCCGTTGCGCGGTTCGTTGCGTGGTCAGGCACGTGCAGCAGTTCGGGGTGTATCACCGGTAAGTCTATCGGTATATCCAGCGTGACGCGCACGGGCACCGGGCTTTATACGGTCACCCTGTCCAACGCCATGTCCAACGGTGTTTGCACGGCTAGCATTTTCGGCGTGTCCACGGCCGTGGGCATTTACGTGAACAGCAACGCCAACAGCACCACCACCGTTGAAGTCGTCAACGGTTCGGGGACTGCGGTAGACCAGGGCTTCATGATTCAGTGCGTGAACTAACATTGGGATGACGATTGTGGAAACGGTTGAAGTAAAAGTGGCCCGCCTGGAAACACAGGTAGCGGCCGTAAAAGAGAACGTGGTGGATATCCGCACGGACCAGAAGGCGCAAAACGCCAAGCTGTCCCAACTGTTGGAGTACCACCAGCAGCGCAAGGGCGCGCACGCTGTGCTCAAGGTGTTGGTTACGCTTGGGGGCTCCAGCGGGTTCATTGCGCTGGTGGCCCAGATTCTGGAGCACGTGAAGTGACCACGGCTGCCGTCAAGCTCTTCCAGGCTCGAAAGAAACGGGAGGAAGGGGACAAGCCCAAGCCGTATGACGACGCCACGGGTAAAGCCGTGGTGGCCCCCGTGGGTAACCTGTCGTGGGGCCGGGGCTACAACCTTATGACCTGCGGCAGCCCTGGCCTGTTTGACGCCATGGACGACTACTTGGACAACGCGTTGGACCGCGAACTGTCGGCCTTCGCGTGGTACCGGGAGCTAGACGCGGAGCCCACGCGCCAGTCCGTCATGCTGGACGTAGCGTACAACGCGGGCGTGAATGGGCTGTTGCACTTCCCCAAGATGCTGGCGGCAGCCCACGCGCGGGACTGGGCAACGTGCGCGGCGGAGTGTAAAGTGGCGGACGCACGGTTGGACATATCACGCTATGCCCCGTTGCGCGCCCTTATTCTATCTGGAGACACCGCACTATGAACGCTTTCGTTTCGCATCTGAAGAACTACGCGGGCCATCTGATTGGCTACGTTGTTGCTGCGGCCACCATCGTGGCTGCCGTTGACCCCACGAAGCTGAGCCCCACGGGCGCTGCCATCGTAGCCGGAGCCGGCACGGTCGTGGCCCTGGCCAACCACAGTTACAAGGCGGGCGCCGCGTCTGCCGTTCTCCAGGCCGCTGTGACGGCCCTGGAAGCTTCTGCCGGCCCTGCCAAGCTGGCTGTGGCTGCCCTGGCTGTTGGCCTGCTGGGCTTCGGTATGCACGGCTGTGCGACCGTCCAGAAGGCTGCCACGGTCGTCACGAGCCCGCAGGCTCAGCCATATATCCAGGCGGGTGCCCTGGCCGCTGTTACTGTCGCTGAAGCCCACGGCATTGCAGCGGTCCAGATTAACGCGGTGGCCAAGAAAGCCCTGGCGGCTGACCAAGGCGCCGGGGCGTCCCTGGCTGCGGTCAAGGCTGTTCTGGACGTGGAGCTTGCCAAGCTCAACCTGCCGGCTGGTGACCTGCTGGCCATCACCATCGTGGAGACGGAATTCAACGCGTACGTCCAGTCCAATATTGGACAGGACCCCACGTTGACCAAGGCGCAGGCCGCTGCGGCTGACATCTTCCAGGCCGTCATTGCGGCTACGGGCGGCTGATGTTTTTCACTCGATTCACCAGTGACGATGGCCCCGGACCTGACTTGTGGACGGTCCGGGCGCCATTGGTGTGGGATGACCCCGTATACGGTCACCTAGTCGTCCCTGCCGGCTTTGTCACCGACTTGGCCAGCATCCCCCGGCTGTTCCGAAACCTGCCGTTCCTTGACCCCAACGGGCTGTCCAGGCGGCCCGCCGTGGTCCATGACTGGCTGTACGGTTCGGTTGAGGGCCGGGCGCACGGTAAGGAATTCGCTGATAACTTCTTGCGGGCTGCGCTTCTGTCCGAAGGCGCGAGCCCAGCCGTTGCCCAAACCTTTTTCCTTGCGGTTCATCTGTTCGGCTCCGGCCCGTGGGATGACGACGGCGTCAAACTCGCACGGGCCAACGTGTTGCCCTAGAACCCGTCCGCGCAGATTGGCCCGATACCAGCGGCCACTGACTCGGCGTTTTCCAGCTTCCGCCCACACACTCCGCATGTACCTGTGAGCTTGCCGTACGCGATTACAGCGGCCTTGGGGTCCGCCAGGATGGCGCGCAACTGGTCCACGCATTTCCCGCTGTACGTCTTGCCAGGGGCTTGGCGGCCATACTTCTGTTGCTGGCCGTACTCCGCCGCGTCGGACACAAACACCCAGCCGGCCCACTTGCCAGGGGCTTCCGGTTTCTTCACCAGCAGCTTTAGCCGGGTGTCACCGTCCGGCACCGCGTACCGGCCAGCCGGCAGGGCGGACAAGTCCAGGCCGCTGCCCTCCGGCTCCGCCTTGGCCGCTTCAACAGCCCGCGCCTTGGCCCTGGCCGCGTCGGACTCCATGGCGTTGTATGCGGCGTTAAGCTGGCCTTCGCTCATGCTGCCCTTGTTGGCCAACCGCTCCAGGCAGTTGCGCGCGAAGTCCCAACGCTGTTCACGCTGGCGCAGGTAGTCAATGACGGCCCGGTGTTCCTCAATGTACGCGTTGCGGGCGTCCTGTTCCTTCTGCACGTTGGCCTGCTTCGTGGCCTTGGCCTTCTCCACGCGTTCGTTCATCCCGTGGGATACCCGGCCCGTACCGTGGCAACGGAAACAGTCACCAACCACCCGGCCCGTGAACTTCGAGCGGAACACCCCCGAACCGTTGCACGCGCGGCACTTGTCCTGCTCAATCGCGCGCTGGGGGTCCTTGGTGGCGTAGTTGACTTGCGCGTCCAAGAAGGTTGGCTCCGCGTCAAGGTTGCCTTCTAAGTCTGAGAAGTTCGTTTCCACGCTGGCGGGCTCCACTGGGTTACTGTGGGGCCATTGTAGTCATCACCTGACGGACGCGTCAAGACTTGCGTCACATTTCGCTAATCTTCCCATTTACCATATGTTTCACACTCCCACGCGTCGGGTATCTTGATAGGCCACGGGCTACCGTCCAGGCAACGCGCCCACGATGGCAGGGAGCCCCGCATGGTTTCCATGTACTCCGCCACGCTGCCCCGACCGTAGGGGACTTCCGCCACGTTTTCGTCATGGGTGTGCATGACGATGTTGTAGTTACCGCTGGGGTGTTCGTCCAGGGCCAGCAGCGCGTGGGCTTGGACTTCGCGGGACTCGCGAGCCACCACGTTCTGGGTCAACACCCCGCCGTACAGCTTCATGGTTTCCCAAGAATTCTGCTTGCCCTTGTTGGCGTTGGTGTTCCACCCTTCGTATGTTATTTCCAGTTCCCACGGGCGCGCGTATTCCCGTTGGCTGCGGCGGACCTGTGCGTTGTGGTACGCCATGGTTCCGCCAGACGGGCCAGCGCAGTACAGCACCCCGTCATACATTTGATAACGGACGCCGTTGTGTTGGTGCATTTCACCGGGCGCCAGGATGGCCTTAATGGCTGCGCCCTCCAGCCCGTAGTATTCCTGTACTTCGGGAGCGTAGCTTCCGTCCGGTGCCTTGTTGAACTTGTTGCGTGTTTGTCCGCCCCAGAATTCGACAATGTTGGGGATGCGCGCGCGTGTCTGGAGAATCAGGGCCTTGATAGCGTCGTCATC
>Ga0134125_10002062_pt1 | contig 24097 bp, 4 predicted proteins | sample KB31751_FD_96464 | JGI IMG/M metagenome (GOLD analysis project Ga0134125, IMG submission 96464) | Terrestrial soil microbial communities with excess Nitrogen fertilizer from Kellogg Biological Station, Michigan, USA - KB3-175-1 | ecosystem: Environmental > Terrestrial > Soil > Unclassified ...
CGCATCCGGAACACGACTGAGAAAATCGAAGTAAGCCTGACGTACGAAGAAGTCAGCCTCCTCCGCTGGATTCCACTGCAGTTGGCCGCGTATCTCGCCGTTTATGAAACCCGTGCTGTGCACGTTCATGTACTGCTGGCCGGCGCGAAGATCTATCACTTGTTGCGCGGTCGGATTGACGACGAAGTTGTTGATGGGATTGCCAAGCGGCAGCGGAAAAATGATTGGACCATTCACGCCCGGCGCCGCGGCGTGGACGTGCGCGCCGGTTTCGTCTCCTGTCAGACCTGAGAACAGCAACGAGATTTTCGCGCTCAGGTCATCACTCGCGAGCTGGACGATGCCGCCGTTGCCCTTCACCGCATTCGGAGTGGGCGGCACTTCGTCAGCGCCCACCAGGTTCGAAACGAACTGCCGAGAAATCGGCGACGTCGAGCCCGAACTGTCATTGTCTGCAATCGTTACCGTTGCCGTAGTTGGCGCCGCGAGTGTAGCTACAGTCGGGTTACTGAGCGTGAGATTAACTGTCTCGCTGCTTTCCGCATACACGTCATTGACTATCAATATTCTAAACGTCTTACTAGTCTCCCCGGCCGCAAAGCTGAGCGTCCCGCTAGCGACCTGATAATCGCGTATCTGGCTGGCCGAGCCATTGCTGGATGCGAAGTCGACCGTCGACGCGATCGTCGTGTCACCCGAGCGCGTAACGGTGATAGTGGTGAAGATATCTCCCTCATTGGCGTCGTAGTTGATAGCGCTGAATTGCACAGTCGGCACCGGAAACGCCGTGAAGTTCGCGACCTGATTCCCCACCGGATTTGTAAAGGTTACGCTGGCCGGATTGAAATACAATCCAGCCTTGCCCGGAGTTACCGAGTATGACGCTTCGGGAGCTACGTTTGTGAACGTGTAGTTGCCGCTTGCATTCGTACTAGTGCCAAGGGCTTCATTGCCACCCACCCGGCGAAGAATGACCAATACACCACTCACTGGATTGTTTTGTGCATCTTTAATTTGCCCCGTTATCGTGTAAGGGTTCGTTGTTCCTACAAACGATGGCACAGTACGGTCGGATGCCAAGTTAGTGAAACCTACCTGAGGCGGGTTGAAAACAAGTGGCCCAAGCGTCGGCTTAACCGTGAAGTTACCGCCGGCGAAAAGCCCGGGCACAGAGTAATTGCCACTGCTGTCAGTATTGGTCGCTCGCTGCTGAGTACCCGTGACCATAATCAAAACATTATTGATACCTGCGCCCGTTCCATCGATTACACGTCCGGATAGGGTGTAAACCGTCGTGCCGCCTAAGAAATTAAATGTGCCCGTAATTGGTACCGGCCCACCGCTGCTCACCGCCTTCACAAAAGTTGGATCAAAAATAAATCCCGGCTTTGAAGGCGTAAGTGTGTCGCCGCCAAACGTGTTATTGAGCGAGTAGTTGCCGCTGCCATCGGTAACCGTCGAGCTCGTGAAGCCGTTCGGCGCGCCGGTAATAGTCATAGTAACGCCGGAAATCCCGGCATTGGAGACATCGGCTACTCTGCCGTTAACAGGAATTGGGCCGGGCTGCCAATCTGCAAACCAATCAAGCGAAGTGTTGGTGGTGAGTTGGGTTCGATTCCCACCGAAGGAATCCATCGAAAAAATCTCGACGCTGGTTTCGTCGTTCACACTGCCCGCAGCAAAAACAATCTTCGCGCCGTCAGGCGACCAGGCAGGAAAGCCATCCGTCACTGAATTATTTGTAAGCTGAGTGCGGTTGGAACCGTTCCTGTTCATCACGAAGATCTCGATCTTATTCGGATCCATTGCATCGCCGGCGGCGAAGAGGATCTTCGATCCATCGGGTGAAAAGGAGGGCTGACCGTCAGCAATGGAATTATTGGTAAGCTGCGTACGGTTAGTCCCATCCGCATTCATGACAAAGATCTCAAACGCATTGGGATTGAAGACAGTGTTGGCGCCGCCCATGAAAACGATTGAAGTTCCATCAGGTGACCACGCCGGTACGCCATCAACCAAAGAATCATTTGTCAGCCGAGTCTGACTGCCCCCATCTGCATTCATTACATAGATCTCGAAAGTCTCAGGATTGCGCAGATCGCCTCTGACAAATGCGATTTTGCTTCCATCGGGTGACCAGGCGGGAAAACCGTCAGCAGCCGGATTGTTCGTGAGCCGAGTCTGGCTACTACCATCAGCGTTCATGGAGTAGAGCTCAAAATTTCCATCGCGATTGCTCATGAAAAGAATCTTGGCGCCATCGGGAGACCACTTCGGCTGATCATCGTAGGCCGCGTTGGTGGTGAGCCGCGTTTGATTCGCGCCGTTCGTGTCCATCACAAAAATGTCATGATTGCCACCATTGCGAGAGCTGCCAAAGACAATCTTGGAACCGGCGACAGCATTTGGCTTCGCTTGTCGGACGGATGTTGCGCTCGAAGATCCATTCTTCCTGGTCTCGTTGGACAGCTTTGCCGAAGACTGAATGACGGCTGCGGCCGTGATTGCGATGGCGACCAGAATGGCCGGCGCTAAGATCCGGCAGCTCAAAAGATAATTCGTACTAGTTCGTTGGCGCATGACATCAACATCCCTTCATGGTGAAAAGCCGTCTCAAGTCGTAGATTTAGGTGGAGGCCGAGGGGGATAACCAGCAATCAGTCTGCCAGTCTACTACTGAACGCGCTTTTTCGTCGCATCAGCTTTCATTGGATAGTCTTCTATTTGGAATGCGGTGACCTGTCACCGCGTTGGTCCGTGGCGGCTCGACTGCGACGGCCAAAGCGACGATAGGTCGTCGCACCCCAAAAACGTCACTACTTTTCACTGGGCCGCATCCTGGCAAATCAGGGTGCGCATTCCGAATTATTATGCGTAACGACTGAGCTAAAGCGCTGCTGGTACTCTGCTGAAGTGATGAACGAACAGACCATCGAATGCTGCTTTGGCACATCGCGCAAGGGCGCGCCGTTTACCTGACCTAGCCAGAACACAAACCCCGCTATGTCGGGGTTGCGCCGCAAGTAGCCAAAGTACTGCGTGATCACAAAGGCGCGGTTGTATTCAGTATCGATGAAGGCTCGGTTGTCTATCGGGTTTGTCTGGACGTTATCGTCAGCCAGCCGATAAAGGACAGCGCCACGTCCGCCTTGATTGAACAAAGTGAGCAATGCCTGGCGCTGCGATGACAGGTTAGCTCCGATATCATTCGCAAGCGTCGCCAGGATGGCATCAACAAATGTCGGGCCGTCGAAACTCGCCGGGTATCTCAACAAGAACGCCGGGCGCTGGACAAAGTTGTTCGCCAGGTCCAGTTGAGTCTGCGCCAGCGAAGCGCCGCCTCGAACTCGCGCGCGGTCGGGCGCGAAGACTGAATAATTCGGTATCTTCTTTTCCTCATTCGGGAATTGCGCGTTGGGAAACGGATTTGGGAACGGCTGGTTGTCGCCGAAGGCAGCGCGATACAGCCGGTAAACGTAGGATCCCGTCTGCTGATATTCCAGCTCATAGTAGAAAGCGTTACTCACATCAACACGCTTTGTATGAATGCAGGCTGGATCGCTTCCGCACTGGGTGATCTGATCTGTCCAGAAGGTAAAGCCACCTTGATCTGGCGTACGACTCAGGAAGTCGTAATAGTGCTGACGCACAAAAAACTGCGCCTCATCTGCGGGATTCGTGGTGGGCTCGCTGCTGTCATTGTCGAGAATGGTGGCATTCGCAGCAGCGGTACCGAGGACCGCCGTAGCCGACGGAGAAAACAGACTTAGACCAAAAGTCTCGCTGGATTCCTGATAAACATCGTCGGTGATGAGGACGCTGAACGCGCGACTGCTTTGGTTTGGCGCAAACGTAACGGTGGCCGATCCCAAAGTGTAATCCGTTCGTTGCAGCGCGGTTTGATCGCTGGTGCTGAACACGCACGAGACGGTGTCAGAGAGATCGCCGACTCGGGACACGGTTATCACTGCGCTGTTGGCGCTTTCATCCACGTTGTAGCTAGCGCTGCTGAAAGACAAGATTGAGCCGGTGCTGACAATGGTGCCTATGCCTTGCGGGTCCAACATTACAGCGTTTAGCGCACTGTTGAGATTCACAAAGAAATTCTCGTTCGGTTCGGTTACTCCATCGCTATTTACTGTCACGCTGACTGTCCTGGTCAGCTCGAGCGGACTAAAAATCACGGTGCCGCTAGTCGAGGTGTAATCATCAGGAGCATGCGCAACACCATCGGCAGTCCCAAAGTTTGCCGTCACTGATTGTGTGGTCGCATTCGAAAGGCGGACCGTGAATACCGCGGTTGTGGTTCCGCCACTCGGCTCAAGCACAGCCATATCATCAATCGTCATCCGAGGAACTTGATCGTTATCGATAATGGTTACTGTAGCCGACGTTGGATAACCAACCTTAGCGCCACCGGCAGGGTGGGTAATTACGATGGAGAACGTCTCGTTTCCTTCCCTTACTGTGTCGTTGATGATGGGAATATTGATGGTCTTGCTTGTTTCGCCGGGAGCGAAATTCAACGTCCCGCCAACCGGCGTGAAATCTTCATTACCTGTCGCCGTTCCGTTGGAAACCGCGTACCCAATCGCAGCGGAAGTCGATGTATCACCAGTACGAGTCACGATAACCGATGCTGAAGTTGCAGCCTCGGACGCGCTGTACGACGGCGCGCTCAATTGCAGGAAGGTCGGCAACGGCGTGGTTGACGGAACCATGTCCGTTTGAATGAAGTAGAGCTGCCCGCCGGTGGTGCGAAACGCTAACCCATTTGGACCCCAGCGAAGCAAACTGGTCGGTGCTCCTGAAATGTAAGGAAGGGGTAAGGTTGCGACCGGACGGAATGTCGCCAGATCGAAAGCTTTGATCGTCCATGAACTCCCGGAATCGCTACTGAGGAAGTAGGCTCGACCGACCGAGGCGTCAGCCACCACGGGTCCGTTCGCTGAGAATCTCCCCAACAATGTCGGTGTGGTGGGTTCGATCAACTGCCCAAAATCACTAATTACGAGTCCGTCAACAAACTTGATATCGCCGAAGAGTAGGCCGGCCGTTCGACTCGTCACTGTGACACCTGAGCTATCAACCGCCAGTTTGTAGAAATCTCCACCCGAGCCATAGAGAAGCGAAGGCGATGAAGAAAACGCGAGCTCGCTTGGTCCAGTGTGGCTTGGCAATTGATTCGGCCGGGCTACGCCGTTGTCATAGATCGTTGTTCCCGCATAACTCGGACTACAAGTGCAGATTTTCGAAACGGCAACTGTTTGTGGACTACCTGGCATGGCTTCGATGTCGCCGGCTCTGAGACCGCTTCCAACTGAGAACTGAGCGCCCGGAGTTAGCGTGGGAATATCAAAACTGCGCACCACTCCCGTACCGTCAATGCCGGCGTAGAGAGTCTTCTGATCACTTGAAATCGCCAGCTGATTTGGATCGGACCCGATAAATGTAGAGGTCTCATAAGCGCCAAACAAAGGATCGAACGAAGTGATCGAGTTTTGATTGAAAGTTGCCGAGTTGGGAACGCTCGCATAGATCCTCTTCGTCTCCGAACTGTAGACAATATCGTTACTTGAATGAAAAGTGATTTGGATAGCAGCCGCCGGCACAACCGGCGCAGGACTCGGAGTCGGCGAAGGAGTCGGAGTGGGTGTCGGCACCGGTGCTGCGTTTGAAACCAGCGATGTTTGCAGCATCACCACCTGAGTGCCGTTACTGAAAGCCAACCCATTCACTCCCCACCGCAGGAGACTATTGGCATTTCCATAAAACCCGAGATTGACTGAACCTATCTCCAGGTATGTCTGCGCGTCGAAGACATGCAGCTTTTCCAGCGCCGAGTCGTCACCCAGGAAGTAAACGCGATTGTTAGCTAGATCAGGCAGGACTGTAGATACGCTGGTGAGATCAAACGACATGAATCTGCCCACCGGCAACCCCGTCTCGGGATCGAAGACATGTCCGGTCGGCGAGTACATCAGCCCATTAGCGAATTTGGGGTCTCCTGAGCCGGGCACAAACATGCTGCTGGTAAAAGAACCGCCTGATGCGTTTACAGATATTTTTTGAATTGAGCCCAACTCGTTCGCATAGAGAACCGAGGGCGAAGCTGAAAACTCGAGCTTTGAGCCTCCCGCAAAAGCTATCGACGGTCGTTGGACTCCATTCTCGAAGAACGCAACGCCCCCGCTTCCTGATGACAAGTTCAAAGCGCGACGGGCAACGGCAACGACGTTCGGATTTCCCGGTTGTACCGCGAGATCAGAGCCTGTGAGCACTCCGTCCGAACTGCTGTATCCAACTGGAAATTGGGTTCCCACAACGTTAGTTAAGAGATCAAAACGGCGAATAGCCCCGGCGCCATTCAATATCGTGTAGACCGTGTGACCGTCATCCGAGATATCCATCCTGCCTGGCTCGCTGCCGACGAAGAATGATGAGCCTAGATCGCCATTCACCGGATTAACTTGGGTGAGTGAGTTACCTCGCTCGCCGGCGCTGCTCGGTACGCTGGCGTAAATCATTTGGCTATTCTGATTGATGACTATGCCGTTCGAAGGCAGCGAAACAGCTCGTATGAAAACTTCCGGTGTTGGCGTCGGCGACGGAGAAGGCGTTGGAGTCGGCGATGGCGAGGGAATCGGATCTCCGGACGGAATCAGAGATGTTTGAATTAGGAAGAGCTGTTTATTATTTGTCCGAAATGCTATTCCATTCGAGCCAAAGCGCGTGAGATTGCCCGGCGTCCCACTCACACCGGTAATATCGAGCGTACCCACCGGCTGAAAGGTAGCCTGATCGAACGCTCGCAAGGTCCAGTTTGAATTGTTGCCCGTTAAGAAATAAGTTCGTCCTACCGTTGCATCGGGTTCAACCAATGGTTGGCCGGCGCCTAAAGCGGGTACGACTCCCGGATATGTGCCAACAAGTGCCTGAGTCTCAGGATTGATGACGGCGCCATACTCCAAATAAAGCAGTCCGTTATCGAACTTAAGGTCGGTTCCCGAAAACGAGATTCCAGGATTGAATTCATTGAGCAACGAAACGCCCGAGGCATTCACAGCCATCCTGTATACGCGTGAGAGACCCGTGTTGTTGTAACCATAAAGCGTCGTTGGCGCAGCTCCAAACTCGATCACATTCACGCTGTTAAAGCTATTAACCTGGGTAGGACGAACTACGCCATTGTCATAGATAACCACACCGGCATTGTTCGGACTGATACCAATGTACTTCCTCGAGATCGCCAGCGAGTCGGGACTTCCCGGCACGACTTCCATGTCATTGACAAAGAAGACGCCGGTGTCTGAGCGGCCCACCGAAAATTGCGCGCCGGCAGTCTGGTTCGAGACATTGAAACGACGGACGGCCGCGGCGCCATCGAGCGCTGCATAGAGAGTATTGCCATCACTTGCTAGCGCGAGCTTGTTCGGCTCGCTGCCAACAAAAACTGATGAACCAAGCGTCGCAGCAAATGGATCAATCGACGTGATGCTGTTGCCGTTAGCGCCGTTCGAGCTGGGAACGCTTGCGTAAAGCAGATGCGAGACGGGGTTATAGACTATGTCATTTGAAGCTAAAGAAACTTGTCGCACCAAATCTCCTTGCGCTGACAAAGGGCGTGGCACGGGCGTCCCGCCCGTGAAGGCGGAAGGAGCTGCAGAGACTTCGCGCTGGTTTCGGCTTCGTGCAGCTCGACTCAAAGACGAGAGGATCTGGATCCCAACTGTGAAGACAACCAGGACGACTGCGAGGCGAGTGAGATTACGTAAGTTCATTGGTTTATTACCAGCGATCGGAATTCTTAAACTGTGGCCAGTCAGCACCACCCGCGGTGGCGGGTAGACGTTCAGCTTATTATTAGCCACATCAGATATACACTGACGACACGGATTCAAACATGAGTTTGGATGTCAAGCTACAAAGCAGCGCTCAAACTGGATCCGCTCAAGGTGAGGAAGGGTTGCTTGCGCCCGCCTCAAGTTGCCAAGGCTCTCAACTTAAAAGAGGTTCAAACACTGACAATACCAGACTAGTCTTGAGTGCTGATGCAACTTGAGGCGGGCGCAAGCGACCCTTCCTGACCGCGAGCTAATCAATCTTGAACTCTGCAATCAATTTGAGTGCCCAACCACCTGCCTGCTGCCACCTGCCTCATTGTGGACACTCATTATTATTCCGGCTGGCGACGGGGCCGAAGCGGAACTGATACTCCGCCGAGGTGACGAACGAGCACACCATCGCATGCTGCCGCGGCACATCTCGCAGCGGCGCGCCATTCACTTGTCCCAGCCAGAACAGGAAACCTGGGATGTCGGGATTCCTGCGCAAGTAACCAAAGTATTGTCCCAGCGCGAAAGTGCGGTTGTATTCCACGTCGATTAATGGCTGATTCGCGATTGGGTTTGCAGCGTTGTCATCTGCGAGCCGATACATCACGGCGCCTCTCCCACCCGAATTGAAGAGTGTAATCAAGTTCGTCCGCTGGCTCATCAGGTTCACGCCCAGGTCAGTCTGCAGCGTCGCCAGAACCGCATCCACAAACTGATCGGCAGTGGCGAGACTCAGTGGATACTTCGCGGTGAACTCTGGCCGGGTCACAAACAAGTTCGCCAGGTCAATCTGCTTCTGCGCCAGATTAGCGCCGCCTATCACTCGTGCCCGGTCTGCCACGAACACCGCATAACTCGGCAGCTTCTTCTCTTCGTTGGGAAAGCCCGCATTCGGATTGGGATTCGGGAACGGCTGATTGTTGCCATACGCAGCCCGGTACAACCGTAGCACGTACGCTGCGGTCTGCTGGAACTCCTGCTCGTAAAAGAATGCGTTCGAAACATCCACGCGTTTATTCCTGAGGCATTGCACATCGCTTTGGCACTGCGTGATCTCGTTCTGCCAGAAAGCAAAGCCACCGGCATCCGGATTTCGACCCAGGAAATCAAAGTACGCCTGGCGCACAAAGAAGTCCGCTTCCTCAGCAGGGTTCCATAGCAACTGCCCGCGGATCTCCCCGTTCTGGAAGCCAGTGCTGTGCACGTTCATGTATTGCTGTCCCGCGCGCAGATCGATTACCTGTTGCGCGGTTGGATTAACGACGAAATTGTTGATGGGATTGCCGAGTGGCAACGGAAAGATAATCGGACCATTGACTCCCGGCGCGGCGGCATGCACGTGCGCACCAGTTTCGCTGCCGGTCAGACCTGAGAAGATTAGGGAGACCTTACCGCTCAGCTCATCATTGCTGAGTTGGAAGATACCGCCGTTGCCTTTGACGGTATTACCCGTGGCTGGGACTTCGTCTGCGCCGACGAGATTGGCTACAAACTGTCGCGCCGCTGGCGAAGTAGTACCGGCGCTATCATTATCAACAATCAGAACGGTAGCGGCGCTTGGCTTCACCAAAAAGCCGCCGGTTGGATTACTCAGCGCGAGGTTGATGGTCTCGGTGCTTTCGGGGTAGACGTCATTGACGAGTAAGATTCTGAAAGTCTTGCTTGTTTCTGCGGCCGCAAAGCTTAGGGTACCGCTGGCGACTTGATAATCACGTGTCTGTGTTGCCGTACCGTTGACCAAAGCGTAGTCGACGGTCGAAGTGCCCGACGTATCTCCGCTGCGATTAACAGTAATGGTTGTGAAGATGTCACCCTCGTTTGCGGTGTACGCAGGACTGCTGAATTGCATGACTGCGCCCGCGCCGGTACAGCTATTAAGCAGCAAAGAGAAGGCTGTTGACAGGTTTCTCCCAACTATAAGGTCCAACCTGGAGTCGTTGTTGAAATCCCCGGCGTCTAAAGCTATCGGCTGGCTGCCAATTGAGTATTGAACAGGCGTAGTAAAATTTCCCGCGCCGTTTCCGAACAACACAAACACGGGGCCTGTGCTGCCAAAGCTGGTGTCGGCATCAGCTACTGCCAAATCAAGTCTGCCATCACCGTTGAAGTCGTTTAGGCTAATACGATAAGGATTTTTTCCCACAGTTAGGCCATTGCTCAGGGTAAAACCGCCAGCTCCATTTCCCAACAAGATCGATATGTTGCTGCCCGAAGTGACTCCGTTGGTCACCACTAGATCCAATTTGGTGTCGCCGTTTAGATCGCCTGCCGCGACTGCTCGTGGATTAAGGCCAGTGCCGAAATTGGTCGCAGCGGCGAAACTTCCACTACCAATATTGAGCAGTACTGAGACGTCACCCCCTTGCAGGTTGGCAGTAACAACGTCGGGCCTGCCATCGCTATTAAGATCGGCGGAGATGATGAAAAAAGAACTGGTGCCGACTGTGTAACTGGTTGCAGAGCCAAATCCGCCGGCGCCATTTCCGAAAAGGATTCCAACTGAACTCGGACCAATGAAACTTGTAGTGCTGAGTACAGCAAGGTCAGGTTTGCCGTCGCCATTGAAATCTGCCGCTGTGACTGATCTAATGTTTGGCGCCGGGTTGCTGTTAACTGCCGCTCCGAAACCACCGGAGCCGTCGCCCAAAAGAATCGCGATGTTGTTCTGACCTCCGCCGCTTTCGTTGTTAGCCGTTACGAAGTCCAATTTGTTATCGAGGTTGAAGTCCGCAGCCACAATTGCCTGAGGTACTACCCCCGAGATCGATCCCACTGGAAAAGTCGTTGGCGGTCCGAAACCTCCCGCTCCATTACCTAAGAGAACCGCAATCGAGGTTGACGTTGGCCTTACGACGGCCAGGTCTCGTTTGCCGTCCCCGTTGAAATCACCTGAAGCAAAATCCGATTGAGATGTACTAACGTTAAAATTAGTGGGCGAGCCAAAACTCGGGCCGGGACACGGTGATTCATCGTCTGTGATGGAGCCAATTCCCTGCGCGTCATTCAACGTTGCGTTGACCGGGCTGGAGAGATTTATGAAAAAATTCTCGTTCACTTCGGGCAAGAGATCTCCGTTGATATCAACAGGAATGGGCTTGCTCATCTCGCCGGGATTGAAAGTTAAGATTCCGGAAACAGCCTGGTAGTCGCTGCCGGCGGTGGCAGAGCCGTTCGCGCTCGCGTAGTTGACGGTAATAGTCAACGCACTCGGATGATCGAGGTTTACAGTGAAGACTGCGCTAGATATGGCACTGTTGCCCTCAGCCACCGTCACGTCGTTTATCGAAATGACCGGGGTTGGGTCGTCGTCGAAAATTATTACTGAGCTGGTTGCCGGCGTTCCCAGAACGGCATTGCCGGTGACATTGCTGAGGTTGAAGTTAAAGTTCTCGAAGTCCTCAGTTATGTTGTCATTGATCAAAGTGACGCTAACCTCTTTGACGATCTCTCCCGGCGCGAAGTTAAGCGTGCCCGAAACGCTGGTGTAATCCTGTGGCGCTATCGCGGTTCCGTTTGCGCTAGTGTAATCAACGCTTGCGGGGCCGGTGATGTCACCGGTGCGAACGACCCGGACAATGGCTGCTCCGTTACCTCCACCGAAGTCGTTTTCCGTACCACCATGAACATTTCCGGCTAATTGGACTGATGGCGGCGATGCGGCGCCACACGTATTGAGTAAGACTGCAACCCTGGATTCATTGGCTGTAGCCAGATCAGGCCGACTGTCAGCATTGAAGTCGGCCGCTATCGCCATCTTTCTTCCGCCTCCGGCGGGGCCGCCATCGTTGAAGTTAGCAGTAGAGGTAAAGCCGCCGAGCCCATTACCTAAGAGAACAACGGTGCTGTCAGGAGTTCCATTAACCACTGCGAGATCCAGTTTCGTGTCTGCGTTGAAATCTCCGGTAACAATGGATTGCAAAAAAGTACCCGCGACTGGGTAGGTCGTAGCAGCGCCAAAGTTTCCGGCGCCATCGCCGAGAAGAACCAGAACACCATTACCTAAGACTGCAAGATCGGGTTTGGTATCGCCGTTGAAATCTTCAACAGCGAGTGAGTTGGCATCGTTTCCCGCCGCAAACGTTGTAGCCGCACTGAAATTTCCTAACCCATCGCCAAGCAGCACGCCAACGTTGCCTGCATTAGCTACAACGATGTCGGATTTCGTGTCGCCGTTGACGTCCCGAAGTGCGAGCGCGCCAGGTGAGAAACCACCGGAGTTGATGGTGCGGAGAACTGTCAAGTGTCCGGTGCCGTCGCCAGTCAATAACATCACCGCATTGAAAGTGGTACTCGCGATAATTACGTCGGGTTTGGAATCGCCGGTGATGTCACTTATGACAGCTGAGGTAGTCAGATTTGACGAGCCGTGAATTATGAAAATCTGCTCGCGGGGGCCAAATGCACCCGTTCCATCCCCGAGGAAGACTGAAAGCTCTCCACTAATATTGCCGCCATTAGTCACAACGAGATCAACTTTCATGTCATTGTTGAGATCACCCGCAGCAATAGAAGTCGCGTTGCGAACGCCCTGTAAACTGGGCAGCGATGTAAAACCCCCATTCCCATTGCCGAGAAAGATCCCCACTCTTCCCCCAGTCGAGTTTCCCGCCGAGGCCAAATCAAGCTTGCCGTCGTTGTTGAAATCAGCGGCCGCCAAAGCTCGGGGAATGTTCACGCTGCTGATAATCGCAGGCGTACCAAAACTCGGGATCGAACAAGGGTCGGCCGCTTCGCTAACCCGCACCAATTGAGACGTCAGCGCACCCGCGATCAAGAAAATTAGTATCGCGAAGAGATGTTGGGTAGTTAAGCGGCGAGACATATTAACTCTCCAAAAGGCATTAATATACTTGACTCAGCAAAGATCACACCGCCCGGGCGTGGTTCATTCTCGGCCACAGATGAACACGGAGTAACACAGATCTAAAACTCGGATTTTATTCAGATCCCTTAAATCCGTGTTCATCTGTGGCCTAAATCTAAATCGCTAATACCTCAGTCAACGTCTGTGTGGGTCAAGTATGTTATTGCTCTCCTAAAGGCTGACTGAGGATCTAGCTGTCATGGCGCCGAGAAACGGGAAGTGCCACGACAAAAGTACTCCTTGAAGGAGCGAGGAAGAGGTTTCTTACGTAACTTGTCAGATGAATATTACGAACTACGCTCAAAAAATCCCAGGCTAAGTCGAATTTACGATAGCTTCCTAATCAATTTCTTAATACGCCGTTTGCCGTCACTGATTGCACTCAGAATTGTTATGCGTTACGACCGAGCTGAACCGCTGCTGATATTCGGCGGACGTTATGAACGAACACACCATCGCGTGCTGCTTCGCGACGTCTCGCAAAGCGGCGCTATTCACTTGTCCCAGCCAGAAAATAAATCCGCCAAGGTCAGGGTTACGCCGCAGATAACCAAAGTACTGCGTCACGACAAACGCGCGGTTGTACTCAGCATCGATGAACGCGCGATTGTTAATCGGGTTCGTTTGAGTATTGTCATCCGCCAGGCGATAGAGGACTGCGCCACGCCCGCCCTGATTAAAGAGATCAATCAGCGCCTGACGCTGTGAGGAGAGATCGGCGCCGACCTCGCTACTGAGCGTCGTCAAAATCATATCGACAAAAATTGAGCCCGGAAAACCCGGCGGGTATTTTGTTAAGAACGCAGGCCGCTGCACAAAAGCATTCGCCAAATCCAACTGGGTTTGAGCAAGCGACGATCCGCCCCTTACGTGCGCGCGGTCAGGCGCAAACGCGGCATAACTCGGCAGCTTCTTTTCCTCTTCAGGAAACTGTGCGTTTGCATTGGGATTCGGAAATGGCTGGTTATTGCCAAAGGCGGCGCGATAAAGCCGGTATACGTACGAGCCGGTCTGTTGATATTCCAACTCGTAAAAGAACGCATTTGAAACATCGATTCGCCTGGTACGAATGCAACTCTGGTCGGAACCGCACTGCGTTATCTGTCCCGTCCAGAAATCAAAACCCGCCTGATCCGGCACCCGACTGAGAAAGTCAGAGTAGTGTTGGCGCACGAAGAATTGCGGGTCGTCGAGCGGGTTCGTTGCGGGTGGAACAGTGTCGTTGTCCGCAATCAGCAACGTCGCCACCGTGGGCTCGCTGAGATCCGCTCCCACAGGGTTGGTCAGCGAAAGGTTGACGGCCCGCTCCCCATCAACATAGACGTTGTCTGTGACTAAGATGCGAAAGGTCTTGCTCGTTTCACCAACAGCAAAACTCAACGTGCCCGCAGCCAGCGTGTAATCGCGTTTTTGCGTCGCGCCCTGATCCGCAGTAGCGAAATCAACTTTCACAGCCACGCTGGTATCACCGTCACGGACAACAGTGACCAGGAAACTGCCGGCGCCCTCACCAACGTTGAAGCTACTGTTTTGAAATCTTATTTGTGCTGGGGACGTCGCAATCCTGCTTATGAAGACATCCCCAAAACCTTTATTGATCGATTGAAATGGAGTGACGGTGGGAAAATCTTCTGACTCGGTTGCGCCGCCCACATAGGCTCGGTCACTGGAATCGATGGCGATGGCCCAACCGGTGTCTTCCTGAGAGCCTCCCAGCTTTGTTGAATAACCTAAAACGGAACCAGTCAAGTCCAACTTAGTGACAAACGCACTGCCGGAAAAGTTACCGATGTTCCCGTTGACAACCTGGTTGGCAATTGGAAAGTCAGTCGAGAGAGTCCTGCCCGTAATGAATGCGTTGCCCTGTAAGTTTACTGCGATCGCAAAGGCGACATCGTCCTCATTTCCACCCAGATAAGTTGAATAGGCGAGACCTGAGCCGGAGGGATTTATCTTGGATACAAAGGCATCAAAAGAGCCTTCGCGGGCGTTCTTTGATTGAACCGCGTTCGCCACGGGAAAGTTTGTTGAGTTGGTCAGGCCGGCAACATAAGCTGCGCCTGCTCCATCTACTGCAAGTCCCCACGCTAACTCGGAAATGTTGCCACCCAGGTAGGTTGAGTAAATTAGGGCCGAGCCAGTATTGTTGAACTTCGCTACAAAAGAATCGTCGATTGCCCCCTTGGTAGCTTGAATAGGGATCAACGTTGGAAAGTTCTCGGAAAAAGTTTGACCGCTTACATACGCATTCCCTGACGAATCAACAGCAATACCGTATCCAAGATCATCGAGCCAACCACCCAGATAAGTCGAGAAGACTTTTGCACTGCCGGCTGCATTGAGCTTGGTGAGAAATGCTTCCGACCCGCTGGTGGTCCCGGCATAGATGTTTGCCGTATTAACCGGTTCTATCAGCAATGCGTGTACGATACTTTGCCGGTAGCCGTTTACCATCAAACTCCAGGTCGCACCTGCATCGGTCGACTTGTGAATTCTGGAAGTCGTCCCGTAGTAGACGATTGACGAGTTTGCCGGGTCGAGTGCGACAGCAGAGACAGTACCGTAATCACTTGAGCCTGTGATGTCGGTCCAGGAAAGGCCGGCGTTGGTACTCTTAGCAATTCCGACGGATGTACCCGCGTAAAGTACGGAAGTGTTACTTCGATCAATCGCCAGACTGCGTATCGAATTGGAGATTAAGTTGTTGGCGGGAGGTAATAACCAGGAAGTTCCACCGTCAGTGCTCTTGAAAACACCGCGATTCGATCCGGCATAAACAACCATCGCATTCGTTGGATCGACGACAATCGCAAATAACGAACTTACTGACGTCAAGTTAGTACCTGTCCAATTGCTGCCCGCATTGGTGGAACGATAGATGCGACTAGAGACTCCACCGGCAAATAGAGTCGCGGGGACCGAAGGATTTACTACAACACTGCGGAGGAAGGTGATATTCAGACCCGTATTACTGGAGATAAAGTTAGCGCCGCCATCGGTGCTTTTGAAAACACCCCCGCTGCCTCCAACATAAATCGTCGTGGGATCCGTCGGATGGGTCGCAATTGTTGTAAGGAAGTTAGGAACCTGACCAGGAGCAATTGATGCCCAGGTACCGCCGCTGTTAGTGCTCTTAGCTACGCCGACGTCGGTCGCCGCGAAGATTGCGTTAGGATTGGTCGGATCAAAAGCCAAGCCGTTGACATCCGAAGCTTTGAGGCCGCTGTCGCTAACATTCCAGAGGCCTGCCGCATTTGTGCTCTTAGCGATAGCGCTGCCGGGATTCTGGCTTTGAAAGGCGTTAGCGACGGGAAAATCGCGCGAATTAGTCTGACCAGTTAGATACACATTGTTCGACCCATCCAGCGCCAGACCGTTAATCACGTCAAAAGTTGAACCGCCCAGATATGTAGAGTAGATAAAGCCCGAGCCATCAACGGCTAGCTCGGCCACGAAACCATCAGTCGATCCTCCGGATGTTCCCTGCACGGCATTAACCAGCGGAAAGTTTGTGGAGGTTGTTAGACCTGCTACATAAGCATTCCCTGAACTGTTCACCTTGACCGTGTAGGCTTCGTCAAGACCACTGCCACCCAAAAACGTTGTGTACAACAAGGCTGTGCCGGCTGGATTAAGCTTCGCTACAAACGCGTCTGTCGTGTCGTGCGTCTGAGCCGAACCGGGAAAATCGTTTGAAGAAGACTGACCAACGACGTACGCGCTTCCTGCCGAATCCACCGCGATCCCGTAACCGATCTCACTGGAACTTCCACCCATATAAGTGGAATAAGAAAGGACTGGGTCAATCACGAGCGGTTGCGTTCTGTCGTAAGGGCCAACCTCAAACGTGACCTCGTTGTCGTTGATCAGAACATACCGGCTGCGGATCTCCCGGCGCTGGCCCTGAATTATTTGATAGGAGATGGGCTTGAGAAAGTCGACTGCTTCCGCGCCAAGCTTGACTCGCAGATTCCCACGTCGATCAAGCCGCAGTCTGCCGGCGCTGAAAACCAACTTGATTGTCCGCGGATCCCCGCCGGGCGCTAATTCGAAGTCGTACTCGAGCTGCCTCTGGTTGCCGTAATAGACCAAGTCGATGTTCGGATAAATATTTTCGTGCCGCACTCGAGCATACGTAGAAACGTTCGTGCGCCATTGTTCTTTCTGATTGCCTCGGAGGTAATTGACTTTGCCGGGCAGCTCATTTACTCCCTTGATTTGGGTGCTAATGTTCGCGCCTTTGTAGCGCATTCTTAGCAGTTCGGGCTTGGGAATATTGCTAAGTTGCTCTCGCTGGACCAGGCCTGCGTCTTTGTCGTGGAGTGAAGGACGGAGGGAGTGTGGTCCTGCCGGCGAGTCTGCAGCCCGCTCCCGCTGACGAGGAGCATTTAGGAAGGAGAGCACTGCGCCATCATTCGTGAGAAAAAACGCATAGCCGGCGCCTCGCGAGAGGAACTTAACCTGCGAGTCGGTCTGTCCCTGGTTTGCTTCGAAACTCAAAGGCAATTTGCCGTAGGTCCCGCGGGCAAGGCGTAGTGAATCCTGATTGCGGGTGCTTGCTGCCAGGCTCGACGGGCGAGGCTTCCGCTTGTGCGCGTGGGCTACGTACACCGGCAGCGCAATTAATGCAGCGCCAACCAAGACAGTGATCAAGACAGAAAGAGTGAAATTGTGAGAGGTGGAGGCGTGGGAGTTCATTTTGAAAAGTTCTTCCTAAGCTAAGACTTCAGCGGCCTATCTTACCTCAGAAGCCTGCTTATTTTGAATCCAATTAGTAGCCGCTAGTCTCGTGAAATCTGTGCTCTATTAGTGAATTGCTGTCCTGTTTCAAAACCCAGCCACAGATCACGCAAGTTCCACTGAGGTTAGTTGAATCAAGTTATGTTGACGCCTACTTATCTTCCTGAATCAGTGCAATCTGCCTAAGCTGCGGCCAAAGTTGCTTCTGATTGCGGCGGTGCCAAATCGTTCTTGTTAGTCCTATTGCGAGCAATCCTGATTCGAGCGAGTAACTGCAGTTCCGAAGCGCTGCTGATATTCAGTAGAGGTTAGGAACGAACAAACCATTCCTCGGAAGTTGTCGGGCTGGCTGTTGAGGACGTTCAACCAAAAGTCGTAACCACCCTGGTCAGGATTGCGGCGCAAGTAACCAAAGTACTGCATCAACACGAAAGCGGGATTGTACTCGCGCGTCTTGAATTCATTGATCTCAATCACATCCAGCAAGACTTGCGCCCGTGTCTTGCCGTTGTCGGTCATCGCATCAATCTGCCGCTGGCGTTCAGTCGCGTACGGTATCAGCCCCGCAGTATCGAACAACTTGTTCACAAACTGAGCGTTCGTCATCGAGCCGTCGTCGGGATACACGGCTTTGAACTCAGGACGAGTGACAAAATTATTCGCCAGATTGATTGTGTTCTGCGGAAGACCGGCGCCTCCGACCAGTTGCGCTCGATCGGCTATGAACTGCTGGAAGGTAACGTTTGCTCGAGTTGGGGCATTCACGCGTGTGCCATACGCAGCGCGGTAGAAACGATAGACAACGTAACCCGTCTGCTGAAACTCGAGCTCGATGAAGAATGCCGCGGACACGCCGATGCGCTCTCGATGAACGCAGGCCGCGTCAAAGCCGCACTGCGTGATCTTCGCGCTCCAATAATCCCAACCACCCGAGTCGGGATTACGGTTGAGAAAATCGAGATAATGCTGCTTCACAAAATTACGCGCGCCATCGATTTGATTGAGCGTGACTAGATAATTAGCGCTCTTGAGCGGGCTCGGAGCGAACCCATTTCTGAACGCGCGCGCTTTCAGAATCGTGTTGCGGTCGATCATCACTGATGACCCTGAGTTGATTACCGGATCGTCGTCGGTCGGCTCGAGGCCATTCGTCGTGTAATGAATCGCCGGCCCGCTGCTAAAGAAGTCGATACTTACCGGAGCGTAACGGTCTGAGGTACCTTGATCTCCCACTTGACCATACTGGTTGCTGCCCCACATCCAGATGTTGCCGTTGGATCGCATGGCGGCAATGTGAGTATAGCCAAGCGCGAGCGTGCTCAAGTTCGAGAGGCCAGGCACCTGAGCTGGTGTCAGACGTGAGAATGGCGGAAAGCCAGTCCCCAACTGTCCATGATTGTTTTGCCCCCAGGTCCAAAGTGAACCGTCGCTGGTAATTGCCGCGGTAGTCTCGCCTCCAGCAGCTAGCGCCGTCGCTCCTGACAGCCCGGTTGTTTGAGTTGGCGCCAGCTTGAAGGTATTGGTGCCGTCGCCGATTTCGCCGTATTGATTGTCGCCCCAACCCCAAACCGATCCATCGTTCTTCAAAGCGGCGGAATGGACACCGCCCGCAGCGACAGCATTCACGTTGGCAAGCGTATTGACCTTCACTGGAGTCAGTCTGGTTGTCACTGAACCATCACCGAGTTGACCGATCCGGTTGTAGCCCCACGTCCACACGGTGCCGTCATTCTTTACAGCAATGCAGTGTTCACCGCCGGCGGCTATTGCCTTAACATCGCTTAGGCCAGTGACCTGCACGGGTGTCGAGCGGGAAATATTTGTACCGTCGCCGAGTGCACCGTTCTGGTTATACCCAAAAGTCCAAACAGTTCCGTCTCCGCGTAATGCTGCACTGTGAATTCCACTCGCCGCGATTGCGACAATGTTGCTCAGTCCCACCACTGGCGCAGGCACGTTGGTCGAGCCAGGCCCGTTTCCGGTTGCTATCTGGCCATACTGGTTGCTGCCCCAGCCCCAAACAGTTCCGTCAGTCTTGAGTGCCAGTGAGTGCCCGTCTCCCGCAGCTACGGCTTTAGCAGAATCGATGCCGTTAACAACAACCGGGACCGAGCTGTAGGTTGACGAGCTGAACGGCGGAGGCAGGCCTACCTGACCAGAGTCGTTAAGTCCCCACGCGTACACTTTGCCGTTCGTCGTAACTCCCAGCGAATGTGATCCACTCAAGGCCACCGCGCTTAGCGGACTAGTGTCGTTGGGCAGGCTGATAGTGATGTTCTGAACTGAAGTAAAAGCACCGCCATCAGGACTAAACGAAATTGAATCGAGTTGTGGTCTAGCCGTTGCTGCGTCAACTCCATAAGGATAAGAGCGCCTTGGATCTCCCCACTCGTAGACATAACCATTCGAGGTGAGCGCCGCGCTGGTGCCCGAGCCGGCTGCGATTGCGGTCACATTTGAAATGACAACGACTTTTGCCGGAGTTGCGAGGATATTCGTGGGCGAAAGATCCATACCTACGCCCAATTGATTAAAGTAGTTGGCGCCCCACGCCCAGACAGTGCCGTCAGTTTTGAGCGCCATCATGTGGCCGTAGCCGATGGCAATTGCGGAGACCGATGACAAGCCAACAACCTGGCCCGGCACAGTCCTACGCTCGTATGTTTGACCATCACCGAGCTGGCCGAGGTTGTTCCGTCCCCACGTCCACATCGTGCCGTCACTCTTGAGCGCACCAGTGTTAAAGTTCTCGGCAGCAATACGCGTAACGTCAGTGAGCCCGCCAACCTGCGTCGGTTGTCTTCTTTCCTGTGTAGAGCCATCACCAAGCTGGCCTTCAGAATTGCTGCCCCATGTCCAGACTGTTCCGTCGTTACGTAAGGCAACGCAGTGATCAGCCCCAGCTGCAATGGCGACTATGTTTGAAAGACCGGGCACGAGGTGAGGCGTCAGTTGGTTGACTGTCGTGTTATCGCCCAGCTGTCCTAAAGAATTATTGCCCCAGACCCACACCGTGCCGTCACTCTTGAGCGCCATCGAATGACGGAAACCTCCGGCTGCAGCGACAATTCCAGTTAGCCCGGAAACTTTCACCGGAGTTCGCCGGTTGGTAACGGTGCCATCGCCTAATTGGCCGTCTTCGTTGTAGCCCCACGTCCAAAGATTTCCGTTAGCCTTGACGGCCATGCTGAAGGCACTGCCTAGGCTGATGGCCTTCACTCCGTTGGTAGCTTTGACGTACACCGGTATGGTTCGATCTTGAGTGGTGTCGTCGCCCAATTGGCCGTAAGTATTATCTCCCCACGCCAGCACTGAACCTTCAGAAGTTATCGCCAGGTAATGATTGCTATTCCCTGCTATTGCCGTGGCTCCAGCCAACGGGTTTGGATTTGGTAGATATCCTCCGGCATAGCCAAAGGCCCTATTCGAGTTCGGATTCGAATCAGGATCGTAAGTTCGAGCTGTTACGTCGGAGACGTTCTCGTACAGACTTTGATAAAGAGTGACGCGCATCGAAACGGTGAGAGTTGCCGTTGCTCCTGAATCGAGAGTGCCAAGTGCCGCCGTAACTGCTCGAGAATTTCCCGATTCTGGTCCGACACAGCTTCCCTTGGAAGTTGCGCAGGAAAGATATTGAACGCCAGACGGAATGTTATCGACTACGTTTACTCCAGCCGCGCTGTCAGGTCCATTGTTAGCTATCGTTGAGGTGTAGGTAAGGATATCGCCGGACACTACCGTAGTCGGATAAGTCCTGGTAGTGATCTTTAGATCGGCTTTCTTTGGCAGCGCCTTCAGCGTGAAGGTTACTGCCGGCGCATTGGTCAGATTTGTCGCCGTCTCTTCTGACGTGTGCGAGGCTATCGGATACGAATCAAGCTCGGCGCCGCCAATGCCAACTACCGGATGCAATTGAGTGTTGCCATCGCCGTATCGAGTAATAATCGTTCCGGTTCTTTGCAGCTCGACTTCGAAATTGACAGGCCCGCCGCCGGTGCACTGGCCCGTGACCAGATTAGCGTTACACGGGACGCCTTGCCACCGAAAGATGATGCGATTCGAATCCGGCTGGACTACGTAGACGTCGGCATCAGCCCTGCGTGATGTGCGGAGGTCGAGGTCATCCCACAGCCCCGCGATCATTTGGAAGCCTGAGAGGCGCCGAGCCTGGTTCGGAGCATCGAAAGCTCCCGCAGACGGATTCAGATAGATAGTGCCATTGGTTGAAACCAGAACTGATGAACTGAAGCCTTCGAAGAAAGGAAAATTGAAGGGCAGCGATACGTTGCTTATATTGTCATCGAAGTTCAAGAACAGCCGGTTGCCGCCCGTCGAAAGAGCTGCTGGCCCACCTTCATTGACCACGTATGGATCGGCGGCGTCGGCAGGCGCCGAGATGTTTACATTCGAGATGGTGCTGTTTCCGGCATTGTCGTAAGTAACCAGACTTATCACACCGTTGGTATGACGATAAGGAATGGCCACCTCTGCAAATTCCGGAGTCCCCGCAGGATTAGGTCGTTGAGCGCCGATGAGAAAACGCGCGCCGCTCTGGTCAACAAATCTGATTTCATAAAGCTCGGCTCGTCCGCTGGCGCCATCGTCGCCGGTTGCAGTCCAGGCCAAGCTCACACTGCGTCCGCTCTGATTTGCAATTAACAGATTTCCAATCGCGGCGGGCGCGGTTACATCATCTTCAACGGCATTCTGCAGTGCGCCTGCGGCGTCCAATCGATTGCGAGTGATTGTTGTCAGCGCGGTTGATTCAACGGGGTCTCCTCCAAAGAGGATGGCCGCGCGCAGTCTTGCCACTGAGAAGTTTGGATGCGCCGCCAACACCAGTGCTGCAGTTCCAGCAACGTGAGGCGCAGCCATGGAAGTGCCGCTGAAGCTCGAATACGTATTCCCAGGAGTCGTACTTAGAATCGTATCCCCGGGAGCTGCCAGATGAACCGAGCGTGAACCTCGATTAGTGAAGACAGCGAGATGGTCGTGACGTTCGGTGGCAGCAACCGAGATGACGGAAGACACGTCATAACTCGCCGGATAAGACGGCAGCCGATTGTTATCCGTGCTTTCGTTGCCCGCCGAGGCGACGAAAAGTATTCCTGAGTTAGCCAGCGCTTGAATGGCATCTACTTCCGCCTGCGAAAAACTCCCTCCGCCGTACGAGTTGTTAGTGACTCGAACATTTGCTCCTTGAGTTCCGCCAGAAGTCACCCACTTGTCACGCATGTTCTTCGCGTAAGCGAGAGCTTTCAATAGATCCGCACTTGAGCCGTCGACTGGTCCAAGAAACTTGAGCGACATCAAGCTCACCTGCCAGTTGACGCCGACTACACCGAGACCATTGTTACCCAGGGCGCCGATCGTTCCCGCTACATGAGTACCGTGCGCGTCGATTGGAAATCCATCGGGTGCAGTTCCCGGACCGTCGTACACACTCGCATCATTGTGAAAGAAGTCGTAACCATGAATGTCGTCAATGTAGCCATTCGCGTCGTCATCGACTCCGTTGCCGTCTATCTCTCCGGGATTGGTCCAAATGTTTGGTTGGAGGTCCTGGTGGTTTATGTCGATGCCTTCGTCGATTACCGCCACGACAACGTTTCGAGTACCGGTGGTAATGTCCCACGCGGCTTCGGCATTTATGTCGGCGCCGGCGCTCCCTCCTGAAGCGCCCGTGTTCTTCAATCCCCACAGCTGACTGTAAAGAGGATCGTTAGGCACGGCCTCTTTGCGCCTGATGTAATTAGGCTCGGCATAAATTACGTCTGAGCGAGTCCGTAAAGCTTCGATTGCAATCCCGGTATCTTCGGGACTAACCCGGGCGAGTCTTAGGCCCTCAACAATTTCAGCGTCGTCAGCAAGAGGTTGGAGACGTTCGAGTCTCAAAGAGATCTGTTTGCCAGCGGCGAAAAAAGTTAGTTCGCTTTGTCGAGCCTTCGTCGTCACTGTCTCAAGCCGGGACTCTTTGCGAAAGCGAACCAGAATCTCGCCTGGCACCGATTGGTTTTGCACTTTCTTGACCGAGTGATTGTCCTCGGCTGACTGGAGTGAGGCGCGGGTAATCCACGGCAACACAAATCCTAACGAAACTAAACCGATCAGCGGCAGGATTAGCCTTAGCTTACTGAGACGAATACTGCTGATTCTCGAGACAGATTCTCGCTTAATCAGCGCAGCGAAACGCAGTACTCGAAGAAAACGCAAAGATGGATATCTTGTCGTGGGAGGATGGGGGTTGATGATGACAGTAAAACTCCTAAAATGCTTAATGCCGCGAGGCCTTTACAACGAAAACTGAGCTTCCGAAGTTCGGGACGAGCAAATTTATATGAAAATGGCTGATCGAGCAATGGGAGATCGAAGTGCGTAGCGGGTTAGTTTGAAACTCCTCATTCACCTCCGGCGCCTCCGGTTTCAAGGGCAATTAATATACTTGACGAACCAACCCAATGAACACCGAGGGCATTCGCGAATTCCAGCCTGGGGCAAAGCCCCGGGAATAACGCAAGTGTTTGCTTCGCTAACCCTGAAAGCGTTGGCGAGTAGTGCAGCGCTGCGTCACGAATCTTCCCAAAGCTCAACTCGCGAACGCTTACAGCGTTCCCTATCAGCTTGGTTCCTTTTTCCTGGGGCGCTGCCCCAGGCTGGA
>Ga0134125_10002063_pt1 | contig 24094 bp, 24 predicted proteins | sample KB31751_FD_96464 | JGI IMG/M metagenome (GOLD analysis project Ga0134125, IMG submission 96464) | Terrestrial soil microbial communities with excess Nitrogen fertilizer from Kellogg Biological Station, Michigan, USA - KB3-175-1 | ecosystem: Environmental > Terrestrial > Soil > Unclassified ...
GTGCTCTACCGCGAGGCGCTCGCCGCCGGGCTCGATCGCGGCGACGTGATCGTGCGCCGGCGCCTGGTGCAGAAAGAGGAGTTCCTGCTCGACGCCGCCGCCGACGCGCGCGAGCCGAGCGACACCGAGCTCGCCGAGCTGCTCACGCAAGAGTCGGCGCGCTTCGCCCGCCCGTCGCGGCTCGGCTTCGAGCACGTGTTCGTGGCGCGCGGTCGTCACGACGATCCCGCGGCCGAAGCCGCGCGGCTGGCGGCGCGGCTCGACGGCGGCGCGGCGCCGGAGACGCTCGGCGATCCGTTCGTGCGTGGCCGCCGCTTCGATGCGGTGAGCCCGAGCGAAGTCGCCAACGTCTTCGGGCCGGCCTTCGCGCGCGCCGTCTCCGAGCTGCCCGCCGACGGGCGCTGGTCGCCGCCGATCGTGTCGAGCTTCGGCCTGCACCTCGTACGCGTGACCACCCGCGTGCCCGGCGCCCGGCCCGCGCTCGCCGACGTGCGCGAGCCCTTGCGCGAGCTCTGGCGCGAGCGCGAGCGCTCGACGCTGCGCGCACGCGGCCTCGAGGCGCTGCGCCGCCGCTACGTGGTGCGATGAAGCGCCTCGTCCTCCTGGTCGCGCTGCTCGCGCCGATCCGCTCGGCCTCGGCGCATGCGTTCGATCCGATGCTCGTCGAAGTGCGCGAAGACGCCGCCGGCAAGGTCGACGTCCGCGTGCACGCGCCGCCTTCGCTCGCCGGCAGCGCCGAGTTCGTGGCGCCGACGGTGGCCCTCGTCCCCGACGGCGGCAGCGGCCTGCGCGGCCGCGCCATCACGCTCCACGGCCTCGACGGCGCGCACGAAGCGGTCCTGCGCGTGACGCTGCGCGACGGCACCGAGCTGACCTCGGTCCTCCACGGCGACGGCGATCGCTTCGACATCCCGCCCGTCGCCACCGCCCGCCCGCGCGCGCGCGTCCTCCGCGACTACCTCGGCCTCGGCGTCCTGCACATCCTGACCGGCTTCGATCACCTCCTGTTCCTGCTCGCGCTCGTGCTGCTGGTGCCCGCGCCGCGCCGCCTGCTCGCAGCCGCCACCGCCTTCACGCTCGCGCATTCGCTGACGCTGGCGCTGGCCACGCTCGGCGCGCTCAGCCTGCCGCAGCCGCCGGTCGAGGCGCTGATCGCGCTCAGCATCGTCTTCCTCGCCGTCGAGCTCGCCGATCCGCGCGCCGACGGCCTCACGCGGCGCCGCCCCGCCGCCACCGCCTTCGCCTTCGGCCTGGTGCACGGCCTCGGCTTCGCCGGCGCGCTCGCCGACATCGGCCTCGACCGCGGCAACACCGCGCTGGCGCTCGTCGCCTTCAACCTCGGCGTCGAGCTCGGCCAGTTCGCGTTCGTCGCCTGCGTCTTCGTGCCGCTCCGCTTCCTGCGCACGCGGCTGTCCCGCGCGCGCCTCGTCCCCGCCTACGCCATCGGCTCGGTCGCCTCGGCGTGGCTCGTCGCGCGCGTCGCCGCCTTCTTCGCGCTCGCGCTCGTCGTCGGCCTCGGCGCCGCCGGCTGCAATCCGAAGCCCTACGTCGAAGAGCACGCGCCCTGCGCCGATCACAACCCGCAGCGCAACCTCTACTTCGGCGATCTGCACGTCCACACCGCCTACTCCTTCGACGCCCACATGTTCGACGTGCGCACCACGCCCGACGAGGCCTACGCCTTCGCCCGCGGCGCCCCCGTCGCGCTGCCGCCGCTCGACGCCGACGGCAACGGCACGCGCATGCTGCAGATCGATCGCCCGCTCGACTTCGCCGCGGTCACCGATCACTCCGAGTTCCTCGGCGAGATCCAGGCCTGCACCACGCCCAGCGCCGCCCAGTACGACTCGCAGGCGTGCGCCGACTTCCGCACCGGCGGCAACACCAACGTCATCAACTTCGGCGTCAAGCTCGCGCTCGATCCCGGCATGCACGATCCCGACCTCTGCGGCCCCGACGGCAAAGGCTGCCTCGCGCCCGCCTCCGAAGCCTGGACGCGCATCCAGGACGCCGCCGAAGCCGCCTACGACCGCAGCGCCTCCTGCAGCTTCACCTCGTTCGTCGCCTACGAATACTCCGGCTCGCCCGGCTTCTCGACGATGCACCGCAACGTCATCTTCAAGAGCGATCGCGTCCCCACGCCCATCACCTACATGGACGTCGACACGCCCGACGAGCTCTGGAAGGGCCTCGACGCCGCCTGTCGCAAAGGCCTCAACGGCTGCGACGCGATCGTGATCCCGCACAACCCGAACGAATCGAACGGCCACATGTTCTTCGTCGAGTCCGCCGACTCGCCCAGCGACGAGCTCGCCTGGGCCAAACAGCGCGACGCCTGGGAGCCGCTCGTCGAGATCTACCAGCACAAGGGCGACTCCGAGTGCTACAACGGCCTCTCCGGCTACGTCGGCGATCCCGACGAAGCATGCAGCTTCGAGAAGTCGCCGCGCGATCCGTTCGAGGACTGCGGCGACGGCACCGGCCACGGCGGCGCCAGCCGCCTCGGCTGCTACTCGATGCACGACTTCGTGCGCGGCGCGCTGCTCACCGGCCTGCGCGAGTCGGAGCGCATCGGCGTCAACCCGTTCCGCCTCGGCATCATCGCCTCGACCGACACGCACAACGGCACGCCCGGCGCCGTGCGCGAAGATCGCTTCATCGGCCATCGCGGCACCGACGACGACACGCCTGCCTTGCAGCTCGGCCGCGGCTCGCTCACGCCGGGCGGCCTCGAGTTCAGCCCCGGCGGCCTCGCCGCCGTGTGGGCCGAGGAGAACTCGCGCCCCGCGATCTTCGACGCCCTCCGCCGCCGCGAGGTCTACGGCACCAGCGGCCCGCGCCTGGCGGTGCGCTTCTTCGGCGGCTGGCAGCTCCCCGACGACTTCTGCTCGCACCCCGATCTCGTCGCCGAGGCCTACACGCTCGGCGTGCCGATGGGCGGCGAGATGCCCGAGCGCGATCTGTCGGCGAGCGGCCCCGCGTTCGTGATCTCGGCGCTGCGCGATCCCGGCACCGCCGATCGCCCCGGCGTGGCGCTGCAGCACGCGCAGATCGTCAAGGGCTGGGTGGAAAACGGCGAGATGCACGAAGCCGTCTACGAGGTCGCCGGCGACCCGAGCAACGGCGCCACCGTCGACACCACGACCTGCACGACGAGCGGCCCCGGCGCCGACAGCCTGTGCGGCGTCTGGCGCGATCCCGCCTTCGATCCGTCGCAGCACGCCTTCTACTACGCGCGCGTGCTCGAGAACCCGTCGTGCCGCTGGAACGCCTACGTGTGCAACGCGCTCGCCGCCGCCGATCAGCCGCCCGCGTGCAGCGACCCCACGGTGAACCGCACCATCCAGGAGCGCGCCTGGACCTCGCCGATCTGGTACACGCCCGTCAGGCCTTGACAGTAACTCAGATCTGAGCGACGAATCGCGCATGCGCGCCTTATCGCTGGTCCCCGTCGTCTTCGGCGGCTTCTGTGCCGCCGCCTGCACCGCCGCCCCGCCCGTCGCCGAGAGCGGCAGCGCGGTCAGCGGCACCGTCGTCCACGCCCGGCTCGACTTCCAGGTCGGCTGGACCAGCGTGCAGCGCGGCGCCCTCGCCCGCGGCGGTCACGTCGACGTCAGCTACAACGCCGCGCGCATGGTCGACTGCTCGACCGCCACCATCTTCTCGTACGCGCGCTTCTCGCCCGGCGGCGAGCAGTTCTCGAGCGACGAGGCGCTCTCGTTCGACGTGCCCGCCGACGCCGACAGCGTCGCGCTCTGGTTCCACGCCGTGTCGCCGACCTGCGATCGGTGGGACTCCAACTACGGCCACAACTGGAACTTCCCCGTCGTGGCCACGCCGCCGTCCGCCGTCGGCTGGGCCGGCGACTGGGGCTCGTCGACGAACCGCGCCTGCGAGCACACCGCCGGCGTTCCCGAGCCCATCACCATCGACGAGTACATGCGCGAGCGCAGCTGCATCTTCATCGACGCCGACGTCTGGGTGCCCGGCACCACCGACGTGAGCACGCCGCACCCCGAGTGGATCCAGGCGCAGGTCGAATGGGCCAAGGACGCGCAGGCCGCGACCGACACGTGGCTCGACTACCAGGGCATCGTCGGACACAACGCGCGCTTCCGCTGGAGCGTGCCCTACGAGGTGCGCAACATCGCCGACTGGAACAGCGTGCGCTACGCGTTCCGCTTCACCACCGACGGCACGAATTGGACGCACATCGCGCAGCCGTCGGGCGACGACTGGACCATCGTGCGCGCCTTCACCCTGCCGCAGTAGCCCGCAGCCGGTCGACCGCGCCGCCGCTCAGCGCGACCAGCCCCACCCCGCCGACGCGAACAGCGTGAACCCGCCGGCGACGCTGCCCACGCGCACCGTCGGTGACCAGCCGCCGCGCACGTCGAGCTGCCAGGCGCCGATGCGCAGGTCCGCGAACGCGCCGATGCCGGCGAGCGCGCCCACGCGCGCGGTCGGTCCGCCGGTGCGATAGACGTCGTCGAGCACCACGCCGTCGACGAGCACGCCCACTTCGTGCTCGCCCGCCACGCGCACGTGCAGCGACACGTCGGCGGCGGCGAAGTCGTCGGCGAGATAGTCGGCCCACGGCGCGCCCACGAGCGGTATGCTGTACGGGTTGAGCCCGCCGATGCGCGCGCGCACGAGATCGTCGGCGCCCCACATCCAGCTCGCGCTCTCGTCGATCTGCAGCCGCAGCCGCGCGTGCAGCTTGGCGCCCGCGCGCAGCCACTGCCGCGCGCTGAAGATGGCGCGCGACGGATCGTTGCGCAGGTCGGTCGGCGCGAACACCGACGGATCGCGCGCGCCCCACGGCGCAACCTCGGAGCGCGCGTCGAGCCCGAGCTCCACGCCGAGCGCCACGCCGCGCAGCCGCGGGAACAGCCGCTGCGGCTCCCACAGCGAGCGATCGGGATCGAGCATCCACAGCGTATACCGCAGCCGCACTTCGCCCACCCACGCGTCGGGCGGCAGCACGAGCGCGGCGTTGGTCGCGCCCGCGCGCGAGAAGAACCAGCGCCGCGCGCCGGCCGCGAGCTCGAGGAAGTGGGGCGCCAGGTTCAGCTTCGCCGATCCGCCGGCGGTGGCGTAGCTGGCCCAGAAGCCGCGTCCCGGATCGTTCACGCCGTTGCGGTAGTAGTCGCTGAGGATGCCGGCGATGAGCACCTCGCCGGCGGCGGCGACGCCGAGCTCGAAGCGCCCGACGCGCAACCCCCAGTACGAAACGCGCAGCGTGTCGGTGTTGAGCTCGACCGAGAGGTGCGACTCGCGCGGCAGGCCGTCGAGATCGTAGCGCACGAGGAAGAAGCCGTGGCCGTTGAAGCCGGGCGTCGCGTAGAGCTCGCCGCCGCCGGCGAGCGAGAGCCGATGATGCAGCCCGTCGGCCCGCGCGGGCGCCGGCGCGACGACGGCTCCGACGACCCCGACGACCCCGACGACCCCGACGACGATCGCCGCACGACGGAGCCTCGCCAGCCAGCGCACGCCCGATCATGGCACGAAGCCACCCGCGCGCTGAAACCGAATGATAGATTCGGGCATCCCTGGCAGGACCTTCCGGAGGTTCCCATGACCGTCAACGACGTGATTCCGCAGTACGCGAAGATGCTGCACCACCTCGAGGGCTGGCTCGACAAGGCCGAAGCCTTCGCCAAGACCAAGAAGTTCGAGGTCGACACGCTGGTGCATGCGCGGCTCGCGCCCGACATGTACTCGCTCGATCGTCAGATCCAATCGGCGTGCGACACGGCGAAGTTCTCGGCGGCCTATCTGACCGGCAAGCAGGCGCCGGCGCACCCCGACACCGAGAAGACGATCGCCGAGCTGCGCGCGCGCATCCGCAGCTGTCTCGCCTTCCTCGAGACCATCACGGCCGCCGACCTCGACGGTGCGGCCGAGCGCAAGGTGTCGCCGAAGTGGCTGCAGGGAAAGTGGGTGCGCGGCGATCAGTTCCTCGCGCAGGTGTCGCTGCCCAACTTCTACTTCCACGTGACGATGGCGTACGCGATCCTGCGCCACAACGGCGTCGAGGTCGGCAAGAGCGACTTCATCGGCAACATCCCGACGCGCGACTAGCGAGGACGACGCGCGCGCAGTCAGCGCTTGCGCGTACGTTTCAGCTTCCGCTTCGTCTTCGGCCGCGCGCCTACCTGTCGCTTCTCCAGCTTGCGACGGGCGTAGCGCTGCAGCGAGCGCCGATTCATCCCCAGCAGCTCCGCCGCCAGCGACAGGTTGTGATCGCTCGCCGCCAACACGCGCTCGATGTGCGCAGCAACCACGCTGCGCAGCCGCACCTCGTCCACGCTCACCGCCGCCAGGTATGCGAGCGCGAGCTCGCGATGCTCTTCACGTGAACGACGCAGCCGTTGTTTCATGCGAAAGAATTATACAAAAAATCTGCGACAAATCGCCGCAACCATTTGTTCAGTATCTTGTCTGACGCGCAGTTGGGGTCGCGGACCGCTCCCTTATACGCACTATTCTCTCAAGATGCGTCTGATTCTCGCGCTCGTTCTCGGCCTCGCGCTGGCCGGTTGCAAGTCCACGCAGCGCGACGACAAGCTGCTCGAGAACGCCAAGTAGCGCTCGCTGCGCCGCCGCTGCGCGCAGCCGGCGCTACTCGTACCGCAGCCCCTCGACGGGCGGCAGCCGCGCCGCCTTCACCGCCGGGTACAGCGTCGCGAGCAGACAGATGACGAGCGTGATGCACACCGTGATCACGAGCTCGTCGGGGTTCACCTTCACCGGCAGCCGATCGATCAAGTAGACGTGCGGATCGAGCTTGTAGTCGTAGCGCCGCAGGATCGCGATCGTGAGCAGCCCCGCGCCGATGCCGCACACGGTGCCGATGATGCCGATGAGCAGCCCCGCCGTCTGAAACACGCGCGCCACGCCGCCGGCGCGCATCCCCATGGACTTGAGGATCGCGATCTCTTTGGCCTTGCCGATCACCAGCATGGTCATCGCCGCGATGATGTTGAACGCCGCGACGAGGATGATCATGGTGAGGATGCTCGCGATCGCCACCTTCTGCGTGCGCAGCGCGGCGAACAGGTTGTGGTTGAGCTCCTCCCAGTCGATCACGCGGTAGGGCGGCCCGCCGAGATCGTCGTACAGCTTCTTGCCGATCGCCTTGGCGTCGTCGATGTCGTCGACCCTGAGCTCGACGCCAGTGACGACGTCGCCCTGCCCGACGAAGAACTCCTGCGCCTCCTTGAGCCCGACGTAGGCGAGGCGCGAATCGTACTCCTCGAAGCCGGTGTAGAACTCACCGGCGAGCCGGAACTCGCGCGTCGCCGGGCCACCGTCGGCGTGTGCGGGATCGAGATCGGTCTTGGGCTGCACCACGCGCACGCGATCGCCCAGCTTGAGCTTGAGCTTCTTGGCCAGCTCCTCGCCGACGAAGATCCCCGGCAGTGGATCGCCGCCGTCGTTGGGCGGCGCGCGTTTCCTCAGATCGTCGATCTTGCCCAGGCGCATCGCCGGCCCGAGCTCGAGCACCTTCGGCGACAGCTTGGGATCGATCCCCTTGATGATCGATCCCGACATCGACCGCCCCGCCGCCAGCATGCCCTCGTAGAAGACGAACGGCGACGCCGCCTGCACATGCGGCTCGCTCATCGCCTTCTTCTCGACGTCGCGATACTCGGAGAAGTCGTTGCCGAACTTCATGACGATGACGTGCGCGTTGACGCCGAGCACCTTCTGCTTGAACGACTGCTGAAAGCCCGAGGTCACCGACAGCACGACGATGAGCGCGTGCACGCCTATCGACACGCCCACGATCGAGACCACCGTGAACGCCGTGAAGACGTTGAGCAGCAGGAAGAAGAGGAACAGGATGAGCGCCGGCTCGGCGACGGCCGCGCCGGCGACCTGCACCTCGCCGTGGCCGAGGAACACGCAGGCGAGCGCCAGCAGCGTGGCGGCGCCGAGCACGAGCGTCAGAAGCGGCACGGCGCCGCCGTGGCGCCGGCGGTACAAGTAGCGCCAGGCGACGAACGGCTCGTAGCGATCACTCAGCGAAGCCACGCACGAGTCCTAGCACATCCGTTATCCTGAAGCGTGCGCGCGCTCCTTCCCTGCCTGCTCGCCGTCGCGATTGGTTTAACCAATTGCGGCAACGCGCGTATGGACGCGGAAGGCGATCTCGGCCCGGTGCAGCTCGAGCCGCCCGATCTCGCGGTCCCCGATCTCGGCGCGGGCGCCCCGTGCAGCGACGGCATGGCCTTCGTCACCTACGGCGACGGCGGCGTCGTCTGCGTCGATCGCTTCGAGGCCGCCACGGTGCTGGTCGCGCCCGACGGCGGCACCACGCCGCATCCGTATGATCAGCCGGTCGACACCATCCCCAATGGTTTGACCATTGCTGCCGTGGTCGCCGACGGCATCAAGCCGCAGGGCTACATTAGCGAGGTGCAGGCGCAGTCGGCGTGCGCGAACGCGGGCAAGCGGCTGTGCACGCTCGCCGAGTGGCTCGGCGCCTGTCAGGGGCCGAGCGGCTACACCTATCCGTACGGCAACACCTACCAGCCCGGCGCGTGCAACGAAGGGCGCGCGACCAATCCGGTGAACGATTGCTTCGGAAACGGCAGCAACGTCTTCACCTCCACCAACATGAACTCGTCGTGCTGCGACGATCAGCCGAACACGGTGGCGCCGGGCGGCACGTTCGACAAGTGCGTCTCCTCGTTCGGCATCTACGATTTGCACGGCAACCTGCACGAGTGGATCGCGACCGCGGCCTCGACGGGAAACGGCATCTTCAAGGGCGGCTTCTTCGTCGACGCCACCATCAACGGCCACGGCTGCCTCTACGCGACGACGGCGCACGCGCAGAGCTATCACGACTACTCGACCGGCTTCCGCTGCTGCGCCGATCCGCGGTGAGCACGCCGCGGATTGGTCAAACCAATCAGCGGCCCTTCCACACCGGCGCGCGCTTCTCGAGGAACGCCATCAGCCCTTCGCGCGCGTCCTCGGTGCCGAGCACGGCGACCAATTGCCCCTGCAGATACTGCAGCGCCGGCTCGAGCTCGAGGTCCTGCACCTTGTAGAACGCCTCGAGCCCCAGGCCCATCACCGCCGGCGACTTGCCGGCGAGCTTCTCGGCGAGCGCGTCGACCTCGGCCTGCAGCCGATCGCGCGGCACGGCGCGGGTGATGAGCCCCATCTCCGCCGCCTGCGCCGCCGAGATCTTGTCGCCGGTCATGATGAGCTCGAGCCCGCGCTTGCGCGGCACGTTGCGGAAGATGGTGGCCATGATCATCATCGGCCACAGCCCGACGTTGATCTCGGGCGTGCCGAGCTGCGCCTCGTCGGCGGCGATGGCCACGTCGCACGCGACCACGAGGCCGAGGCCGCCGGCGAGCGCGTGGCCGTTGACCATCGCGATCGTCGGCTTGCCGACGCGGGTCAGCGCCAGGTTGAGGTCCACGAAGGTGCCCGGCTTGGTCGACGCCGAGCCGGTGGCTTGCAGCGGCGTACCACCCGAGCCCATCGACGACAGATCGCCGCCCGCCGAGAAGACCTTGCCCGCGCCGGTGAGCACGATGACGCGCACCGCCGCGTCCTCCTTGGCGCGATCGAGCGCGTGCAACAGCTCGCCGATGGTGGTGGGACCGAGCGGGTTGCGCTTGTCGGGCCGGTTGAGCGTGATGCGCGCGGTCGCGCCCTGCACGTCGTAGAGAATCTCGCTGTAGGACATGCGCCGACGCTAGCTGAAGCTTTCTTGACACTCAAGAGACGCGGCGGTTAGCCTCGTCGACGGGAACATGCGCCGCGCGCCCACCGTCGGACTGTGCGCATTCGCCTGTTTGACGCTGGCGGCGTCGAGCGCGCGCGGCGACCGCAACGATCTCACGCTCGAGCGCATCATCGGGCCGCCGTCGGCGCCGGGCATGTTCAACGACCCCACCGATCCGGTGCGGCAGACGATGTACAAGAGCCTGATGAGCGAGCTCGGCGTGGTCATCGCGCCGCGCGCGCTGTCGCCGGCGGACACGCTCGGCTACTCGGGCTTTCAGCTGGCGTTCGAGACGTCGTTCACGCAGATCTCGAACAACCAGGACTTCTGGCAGAAGGGCGTCGAGAACGTCTCGGGCAGCTTCCTGCCGACGATCAGCGTCATGGCGCGCAAGGGCATCTGGCTGCCGCTGCCCGGGTTCGAGATCGGCGCCGGCGCCACCAAGCTCCTCGACAGCAACATGTACGCAGTGCAGGCCTACGCCAAGCTCGCGCTGCACGAAGGCTTCCACGATTGGGCGATCCCGTCGCTGGCGATCCGCGGCGCCGTCTCGCACCTGCTCGGCGCCAACCAGGTCGATCTCACCGAGATCAGCGTCGACGCGACGGTGTCGAAGTCGTTCGGCATCGCCGGCACCGTCACGCTCGATCCCTATGTCGGCGCCGGCACGCTGCTCGGCATCGTGCGCGGGCAGGTCATCGACACCACGCCCAACGTCGACGCGTTCAACGATCCGACGAGCAACGACATCAACGCCGGCACGACGTTCCCCGACCCCGACACGATCGTCCGTTGGCGCATCTACGCCGGGTTCCGCCTGGTCTACGCGTTCCTCGCGCTCACCGGCGAATTCGTCTACACGTTCTGCAACTCGACGGCGTCGGACTGCAACAAGATGGATCCGGCAAAGATCACCGACCGCTCCGGCGGTCAGGCGCAGATCAACTTCTCCGGCTCGTTTATCTTCTAGTCGCGGTCTTCGAGGCGCTTCTCGAGATCGGCGAGCCGCTGTGCCAGCGCTCGCATTTCCTTCTCGATCCCCGACAGCGGCGAGAGCGACTCCACCGTCGAGCGGATGCGCTCGTCGACCTTCTTCTGCCACTCGTCGAACGTCTGCTGCGAGCGCTCGAGGAACTCGCGGATGGGATGCCCGCCGCTGGCGGCGTCCTCGCCCACGAACGACTCGCCGTTCTCGCCGCCTTCGCCGCGCTTGAAGATCCCGCGCATGCGCTCGCCGGCCTGCGTCGCCACCTGCGTGATGTTGTTGGCGCCCGACTGGATGATGTTGCGGAGCGCCGACAGCGGCAGGAAGCTCTGCTTCTTCTCTTCCTCGAAGATGATCTGCGTCAGCGTAATTGCCGTCAGATCCTCCTTCGAGTTGTTGTCGACGATCTTCACGTCCTCGCCGCTGCGGATCATGTCCGCGATCTGCTCCAGCGTGACGTATCGACTGCGCTGCGTATCGTAGAGCTTCCGGTTCGCGTAACGCTTGACGATGCGGGTTTCCGCCATCGGCTCTCTCTCCACGTGTCTCGGATCCGCCCTAGAAAACCCTAACACGCACGCGCGACTACCGCCAGCGCGCCGCGTCACGGATTGGTTTGACCATTTCACGACGACGAGGGCAACGCAATGGTCAAACCAATCCGCGCGCACCTCGCGTGCTACGATCGGGGCGTGGACGGATTGTCGCTCGCGCGCCGGTTGGCGGCGCTGCCCGCCGCGGCGATGCGGCAAGCGACGCTGCGCGCGACCATCGAGGGGCTCGACGACACCGCCGCTGCCCGCCTGTGCGCCGAGATCGTGCGCCGCGGCCCCGACGGCGCGCCCTTCGACGTCGCGCTGCTCGCGCTCACCGCCGTCCTCGATCAAAACGCGCTCGGCTACGAGCGCCACGCCGCGCTCTACGCCGCCGCCCGCGCGCTCGACGATGCGCAGCTGTCGCGCCTGCTGTTGTCGTCGCAACCGCCGCCCCCGGGCACGCCGCAGCCGGCCGCGCTCCTGGGCGGGCGCGAGATTACACTCGGCGAGCGCAAATCGCTGGCGCGCGGCCGGCGGCGCGACGTGCTCGACCGCCTGTTGCGCGATCCCGACGAGTCGGTGCTGGCCATCCTGCTCGGCAACCCGCGCATCACCGAGAACGACGTGGTGCGCCTGGCCGCGCGCCGTCCGACGACCGCAGGGGCGCAGCGGACCATCCTGCGCAGCGAGCGCTTCATCGCGCGCTACAACGTCAAGCGCGCGCTCGTGCTCAATCCCTATACGCCGACCGCTCTGGCCGCGCGGCTCGTGGTGCTGCTGACGCGCCCCGATCAAGAGGCGGTGGCGAACGATGCTTCGCTGAGCGAGTCGGTGCGATTGGCGGCGCGCGAGGCGCTGACGTCGGAGGGGGCGGGCTGAAGGCTACTTCTTGGCGGGCTCGCTCGACTTCGCGTTCTCGGTGAGCTCCGGCTTCTTGGGCGAGACTTCGATCTCGTCCTGCGCGCTCGAGGCACGCTTGAAGTTCTTGATGCTCTTGCCGAGCGCATCACCGATCTGCGGCAGCTTGCCGGCGCCGAACACCAGCAAGACGATGATGAGCAGAATGATCAGCTCGCCAAATCCGAGGCCCATACCCACGTTGTAGCACGATTTCGGATAGGATGCCCGTGATGCCGAATTCGCTCGTCGCTGACGGCGCCCTCGCCGGCGCCCTCGCGGTCCACGCCGAGCTCCTCGCCCGGCTGCGCCGCGTCGACGCGCCCACGCCGCCGTGGTGGTTCGGCTACGCGCGCGACGGCACGAACCTCTCGGCGCTGCTCATCGCCTGGGGCGCCTACCTCGGGTTCGGCTTCACCCCGGCGGTGGCCTTCCTCGCTTCGGGCCTGACGGTGCTCGTCACCTACATCCTCGATTGGGTGATCGCGCGCGGCTTCCGGCTGCGGCGCGCCCGCCTGATCCTTGGCGTGCTGCTCGCCTCGTGGGTGGCGTTCGTCGCTTTTCGCTCGGAGAGCATCGGCCATGGCTTCGCGCGGCTCGTCGCCGCCGGGCAGCCGGTCTCCCGCTGACGCGCCTCAGTCGTCCTTACCGACAAAGCGCGCCACCTGCTTCTCGTCGAGCGGCAAGAAGCGCCCGCGCGCCGTCGCCAACACCTTGCCTTCGCCGTCGACGATCTGCCCGGCGCCGAGCACCAGGCGCCCGTGCTTGCGCACGTACCAACCCTCGGCCCGCACTGCCACACCGACGGTGAGCGGTCGCTTGTAATGGACCGTCAGCTCGACGGTCGCGCACTTGCCGCCGCTGCGCTGCCCGGCGGCGACGCCGACCACCTCGTCGAGCAGGCTGGCGGTGATCCCGCCGTGCACCGCCTTCGAGAAGCCGCGGTGCGTGTCGCCCGGCGTGAAGTGCACGACCACCTTGTTGCCCTCGCGCGCGGGCGCGCAATTGAGCCCGCCCGGGTTGTCGGTGCCGCACACGAAGCAGGCGCGCGAACGGAAGACCGGTTCACTCATTGGTTTAACCATTAACACGCGAAGGACGCGCGGTGGCGCGCCGGCGCGAAAAGTTGTGGCCACCGACGGTGCGCGTTAGCGTGAGGGTCCGATGCCGCGCCTCGCACTCGTTCTATTGTTGTCGGCGCTGTCGGGCTGCGCCACGGCGGCGTGGGCCGGCCCGCTGCCGGAAAGCGCCGCCGGCCGGCGCGCCATCCGCGGCTCGACCGTCGAAGTCATCCACGAGTCGGAAGAGCTGCGCCAGATGCGCGAGTTCGACGAGCAGTCGTTCCCGCGGCCGCTGCCGGGCGTGCCCGCGCCGCCACCGCCCGACGAATCGCTCGGCGAGCCCGCGCGCGGGCCGGTGCGCAGCGCCTCGCTCGGCAACGGCGGCGCCGTCGGCCCCGATGCGCTGCCTTCGACGCTGCGCTCGCCCGATCAGCAATTGGTCAAACCAAACGAGACGCCGTCCGCGATCCCGTGGCTCGATCAGATCAAGCTCCCCGATCTTCCGGTGCGCCTCGATCCGCGCGTCGTCCGCTACCTCGAGTTCTACAAGAACGATCGGCGCGGCCGCGCCATCATGACGTCGTGGCTGAAGAAGGAGGGGCGCTGGAAGCCGCTCTTCGAGGATGCGCTCCGTCGCGCCCGCCTGCCGGTCGGCCTCGTCTACATCTCGATGATCGAGAGCGGCTTCGATCCGCTCGACCGCTCGCACGCCGGCGCCGTAGGCCTCTGGCAGTTCATGCCCGAGGGCGGGCGCATCTACGGCCTGCGCGAAGACTACTGGATCGACGAGCGGCGCAATCCGGAGAAGGCGACCGAGGCCTTCGTGCACTACATCGCCGATCTGAAGGAGCGCTTCGGCGGCTGGCCGCTCACGCTCGCCGCCTTCAACGCCGGCTACGGCGCGGTCCTGCGCGCCATGCAGAAGTACAACACCAACGACTACTGGGAGCTCTGCCGCCACGAAGACGGCCTGCCCTGGGAGACCACGCTCTACGTGCCCAAGGCGATGGCCGTCGCCATCGTCGGCGAGAACAAGAAGCTCTTCGGCTACGAGGACGTCGCCGCCGATCCGGCCTACGCCTTCGATCGCGTGACCGTCCCGTCGTCGATGAGCCTCGCCGCGATGGCCAAGGCGGCCGGCGTCACCGTCGCCGAGCTGACCGCGCTCAACCCCGAGCTGCGCCGCAATCGCACGCCGCCCGAGGCATGGGAGGCGCGCGTCCCGCGCGGCGCCGGCGCGCGCTTCGCCGCCAACTTCGAGTCGCACCGCGAAATGGTCAAACCATTCGTCGTCCGCTTCGGCGAGCGGCTCGACGAGATCGCCGCCGCGCACGGTACGTCCGCGCACGAGCTACGCACGCTCAACGGCATCGACGACTCGAGCGAGGTGCGCCCCGGCCTGACGCTGCTCGTGCCCGATGGGCGCAAGCCGCTGACGCCGCCGCCGTGCGACACCACGATCGTCGCCGTGCCCGACAAGGAAGAGGCCGTCGCCGGGCGCAAGCGCATCTTCTATCGCACGCTGCCGATGGACACGCCGGCGGAGATCGCCGCCTTCTTCAAGGTCAAGCCGACCGAGCTGGCAAAGTGGAACAACGTCGATCTCGATGCGCGGCTGGCCAGCAACATGGTGCTGCAGCTCTGGGTCGCGAACGACTTCGATACCACCAAGGCAGCGCTCGTCGATCCGTCGCGCGTGCGCGTCGTGACCGTCGGCTCCGCCGAATTCTTCGATCTCGTCGAAGGCAAGCGCGGCCGCAAGCGGCTCAGCTATACCGTCAAGAGGGGCGACGATCTGAAGCGCATCGGCAAGAAGTTCAACCTCACGGTCGCCGACCTCGAGCGCATCAACCGGTTCGGCGCGGCGCACACCGAGCTCACCGTCGGGCAGAAGCTGATCGTCTACGTGCCGATGAGTGCATCGGAGAAGGCCAAGGCCGCCTGCGCGCTCAAGCCGGGCGGGCTCGAGCCGGCGATGAAAGACAAAGAGTCCGAGCCCGACGACGACGACGACGAGCGCGACGAAGTGACCGTGCCCGAAGCGCCGACCGCGCGCTCCGAACGGCCCGCGCGCGCCGAGGCGCCCGCGCGCGCCGAGGCGCCCACGCGCGCCGAGGCCGCGACGCGCTCCGAGGCGCCCACGCGCGCCGAGGCCGCGACGCACTCCGAGGCGACCGCCAAGCGCGCCGCCGCCGAGGAGCCGGTGCACTCCGACGTTCGCCTGCCGCGTCCGCCGCCGGCCGACGGGCGGCCTTGACCGGCCCCGACATTGGTTAAACCAATTTCGTAGTAGACTCGCGTCATGCGTAAGACGCCCGTGACGCTCGGCATCCTGTCGATGATCTTCGGCGGTCTCGTCGCTCTCTGGTCGAGCTTGAGCCTCGTGCTCGCCAGCTTCTCCGGCACGCTGATGCGCAGCATGGGCCAGCTGACGGCCAACGCGCCACGCCGCCCCGGACAGCCCGATCCGAGCGTCTTGTTCGCCAAGATCGGCGAAGTCACCAAGTCGATGGCGATCTACACGAACTCGATCGCGGCAGGCAAAGTGCTGTTCTCGATCGCGCTCATCGCCATCGGCTACGGCCTCTACAAGCGCCTGCGTTGGTCGCGCAACGGCGCCATCGGCTGGAGCGTGCTCGCGCTGCTGTTCCTCGCCGCCGAGCTCATCATCACCATCGGGATCATTCAGCCGCGCCTCAACGGCGCGATGCAGGAGGTTTTCCACTCGATGCCGCACGGCGATCCGGGCGCGGCGATGATGCAGGCGATGCAGGGCTCGCAGAGCGCGATTACGATCGTGACCAACCTCGTGCTCTATTCGCCCTTCCCCATCCTGCTCCTGATCCTGTGCGGGCGCCGCTCGGCGGCCGCCGACTTCGTCGACTGAGCGCCGTCGTCCTCACCGTCGCTGCCGACGACGACGGCGCGCGCCTCGATCAATGGCTGGCGCGCGCGCTCGACTGCTCGCGCCGCGAAGCACAGCGCCTCATCGACGACGGCGGCGTGCGCATCGACGGCGCGCGCGCCGCCAAGGGCGCGCGCGTCCACGCCGGCGCCGAGGTGCGCGTCGCCGAGGCGCCGGCGCGCGACGAGGACAAGCGGCCGCTGCCCGAGCCCGAGCTGCCGCTCGTCGAGCTCTTCGCCGACGACCTGCTCGTCGCCGTCGCCAAGCCGGCGGGCGTCGCGACGCATCCGCTGCGCGCCGGCGAGCGCGGCACGCTGGCCAACGCGCTCGTCGCGCGCCATCCCGAGTGCGCGCTCGTCGCCGACGATCCGCGCGAAGGCGGCTTCGCGCACCGTCTCGACACCGAGACCAGCGGCGTCCTGCTCGCGGCGCGCACGCGGGCGGCCTGGCAGTCGCTGCGCCGCGCATTTGGCGATGGCGCCGTTGCCAAAGAGTACCTCGCGCTCGTCGCCGGCGAACCGCCGACGACGGGAAGCATCGACGAGCCGCTGGTCCACGCCGGCCGCCGCGTCCGCGTCGCCGGCGATCGCGATCTCGACGCGCTCGAGGCGCGCACCGACTTCGAGACCCTGGCGCGCGGCGACGGCGTCGCCCTCGTCCGGGCGCGCTCCTCGTCGGGCCGCATGCATCAGATCCGCGTGCACCTCGCCTTCCGCGGCCATCCGCTCGTCGGCGACGCGCTCTACGGCGGCCCGCCGCCGGCGCCGGGTACGCGCGGCCACTTCCTCCACGCCGCAGCCGTCGTCTTCCCGCATCCGTCGGGCGCACGGGTCCGCGTCGACGCACCGCTTCCTGCCGATCGCGCCGCCGCGCTCGTCGCTCTGGTCGGCTGGCCCCAGCCCCGCGTCTGAACGGACGGGTCTGCCGACTCCATCGCGCGCACAAATTGGCCAAACCATTGAACCACGCTGTGGGCCCGTCGGCTGCAATGTAGGTGCGACGGGAGGGGTCGATGTTGCGCTACGGTCGCTTTCGAGTGCTCTTGGACACGGTGCCCGAAGGCGTGCTCGTGACGATCCACGATCACGAAGGCTTCGTCTGCGAGGTTGTCGACAGCGACGCGCAGTCGGCAGTGCTCGCCGCGCTCGAAGCCGCCACCGCCGGCGACGACGACGATCCCGACGGCTTCGATGCCGCCAACTGAGACCGCCGATAATGGTTAAACCAATTTAGTCGAGCGCAGCGAGGTCGGACTCGATGAGCAAGAAGAGCGTCCGGCACAACGTCAAGAGCTGCTCCGGCTGCTCGTAGCGCCGCATCCATTCGCCGACGGTGCGCTTGCCGTCGAGCCGCTGCCAGAGCTCGCGCGGGCCGGCGCCGACGCGGAAATGCTCGGGCGTCGGACGCTGCCGCTCGACGCGGCGCACGCGCTTCGACGCCAGCTTGTCGAGCCGCAGGCGCACTGGCTCCATCGGCAGCCCGGCGACACCGGCGCCGAGGATCTCGAAGGCGTCGAGCCCGAGCGGGAAGGCCTCGCGTTTGTTCATGCGCCCGCGGTAATAGCGGTAGCTGCCCGAGCCCCACGCGAAGACGTCGATGATCTTGTCGCGCACTTGCCGCGTGAGGTGCCGGAAGACCTCGAGCGGGCGTAGGAGGCTGAGCCCGACGAGCGTGTCGCCCAGCTTGCCCTGGAAGCGCGGCAGAATCGCGAGCGCCATCGAGAGCTCGCCGGCGGAGATCACGCCGCGCGCGACCAGGTATTCGCCGAAGCGCTCGGACGGCACGTTCGACGACACGAACTCGGGCGCGCCGTCGACGAGGAAGATCTCCTTCGATACGTCGCCGCGCTCGACGACGAGCTGGCCGGTCTCGCGATCCGTGGCGAGGCGCGCAAACAGGCGCACCGGCGAGAGGTCGGCGAGATCGCCCTTCAGATCGGCGGGCTCGGCGTCCTCGACGGGCGTGCGGGCGCTGCCGTTGTCCTCGATCGTGATCTTCGGCGCGGAGGCGTCCTCGATGAACGGGCCGCTCTCTTCGATCTCCATCGCGCGCGCGACCATCGCCGGCTGCTTCGAGGCTGCTTTGAGCGCCTGCCGGTTGCGCTCGGCCTCGGCCTGCTTGGCGCGCGTGTCCTCCCCGACGAGGATGAGGCCGGAGTCTTCCTTCTCGCGCTCGTTCTGCGCCTGCGGCGTCGACGACGGCGAGGCGCGATCGCGCAGTGAATCGAGGAACAGGCCGAGATCGCCGGCGGTGACGCGCTGCCGCGACTCGAAGAGGAACTCGTGCAGCGTGTCGCGCAGCGCGCCCGCCGTCGGGTAGCGCACCTCGAGATCGCGCGCGAGGATGCGATCGAGGATCTTGCGCAGCGGCGGCGGAATGTCGCCGCCGTAGCGGTTCAAGCGATCGAGGCGCGCGTCGCGCACCATGAGGAGCACGTCGAGGTCGTTGGGCGCGGTGAACAGCCGACGCCCCATCAGCATCTCGGACAGCACGATGCCGACGGCGAACAGATCGGCGCGCCCGTCGATCTCGCCGCCGACGACCTGCTCGGGCGCCATGTAGCCATACTTGCCCTTGAGCGTGCCCGCCTGTGTCTTCGACTGGCGCTGCTTCTCCGTCGCGCGCGCGATGCCGAAGTCGCCGAGCTTCACGTCGCCGCGGCGCGAGATGAACACGTTCGACGGCGACACGTCGCGATGCACGATGCCGAGCGGCTGGCCGTCGGCGCCGCGTTGCGAGTGCGCGTAGTCGAGCGCGTCGAGCACCTCGCAGGCGATATGCACCGCGAGCCGCACCGGCAGCCGCTGCCGTCGGTGCGCGCAGGCGCGCAATAACCCGAGCGCGTCCATGCCGTCGACGTATTCGAGCGCGATGTAGTACTGCCCTTCGACTTCGCCGAACTCGAAGACTTGGACGATCTTCGGGTGCTGCAGCGCGCACTGCAGCTTGGCCTCGTCGATGAACATGGCGAGGAACTCGGGATCGGCGGCAAGGTGCGGCAGGATTCGCTTGATGACGAGGATCTTCTCGAAGCCGTGCGCACCCGATTGGCGTGCGCGAAAGATCTCGGCCATGCCGCCGACAGCGAGGCGCTCGAGCAACTGGTAGCGGCCGAACGTGCTAGGCACGAACGCCGGCGGAGACTCGGGCGCCATCGCGCGATATTATATCACGCGCGCGCGCGTAATGATTGGTCAAACCATTACGAAGCGATGACCTGTACTCTTGGGGGGCGGGAAGCTACGCGGACTCGCGTCGAGACGCTAGACGTTGCCGCTCGAATCGGGATCGTGCGACGGAGGCGGAGCAGCCGTCGGTGCTGCCGTCTGCTCGGCGTGACCGCCGGCGTTGCCATTGTGCTCGGGGCCGCCGTGGTTGCCGTTGCCGCCGAAGTTGCCGTGAGGCTGCTGCGGGCGCGGACCGCCGCCCTGCATGCCGCCCATGTGGCGCGGCCCGCCGTAGTTCGGATTGCCGCCGCGACCGCCGCCGCCGCCGCCACCGCCGCCGCGTCCGCGACGACCGCGACCGCCGCCGCCGGGACCGCCGGGACCGCCGCCGCCGTGGCCGCCATGACCGCCGTGACGGGTGGGCGCGCCGCCTTGCTGCTCGAGACCGCGCACGTACTCGATGAAGTTCGCGCGGTCGTCGAGGAGGTGCGCGTTGTTGTTGCGCCCGCCGAAGCCGCGGTTGCGCCCGCCGCCTTCGAAGCGGTTGCCGACGTTGTCGTGCGGCTGATGCTCCTGCGGCGCGCGGCTGTTGCCGCTGCGCAGGCCGCGATGCTGCTTGCGCGACTCCATGGCCGCGGCGAGCAGCTCGCCGACGAGATGATCGAGGTCGATGCCTTCCGAGCGCGCCTGGTACGCGAGATCGCGGTGCAACAGCTTCGACACCTTCGCCGAGATCTCACCGCTGAACGTCTCTTCGTCGACCGCGCGCGGCGGAGTGGAGCCGTGCGACAGAATGTTGGCCAGCTGCGCGTCGATCTCTTCTTCGAGCTTGGCGATCGCTTCGGCGCGCGTCGCGCCTTCACCGCTGCAGTGCTCGAGCTCGGGGGCGCGCGCACTGAACAGCTTGCGCTCGGGATCGAAGGTCACGGTGGCGCGATAATTCGGTTTCGACATTCCGATCAATCTCCTATGAAAACCGTTTCATGCTGCTTGGGGGTTACATTGGGTCGCGTGTCGTCCGTCGCAGTCGTCGTCGACGCCGCGACGATCCGACTGCCGAATTCGGGAGGGCGTTGCCCGTCTTTTTCGCGTTCGAAAACCCGCGCGCGCGACCTTTTTTCGTAATACGGCGGCGCTCGGAGAGTCTCTTCAACTCTACGGCCGGCGTCGGTGAAGTCAAGCGATAAAGGTCAAACCAATGTGGCCGCGTGCGTTCCATTATTGCCCACGCCATCTGGCTCGCGTTACGATGCGCGGCGAAGTGGCCACACATCTGCGCTCGTACAGCCTGACCGATCAGGGGCGGCGCCGGCCGCACAACGAAGACGCGTTCATGTGCGACGACGCGCTCGGGCTCTTCGTCGTCGCCGATGGCGTTGGCGGTCACGCCAAGGGCGAAGTCGCCAGCCAGGAATCGGTCGAGCAGATCTGCGGCTTCGTGCGCCAGGGCCGGCCGCTCATCGCCGATTATCTGAGCGAGCCGGGCCGCGACGAAAGGCGCGAGGCGGTGCGCCGCCTGCTCGAGAGCGCGGTGCAGAGCGCGTGCTACATGGTGTTCGGGCTCGCCGAGCTCGATCCGTCGCAGAAGGGCATGTCGACGACGATCTCGGCGCTGCTCATCGCCGGCAGCTACGGCGTCACCGCGCAGGTGGGCGACTCGCGCATCTATCGCGTGCGCCGCGGCGTCGGGCAGCAGCTCACCGAGGATCACACGCTCGTCAACTACAAGCTCAAGCAGGGCCTGATCAGCGAAGCCGACGCGCGCACGATGAAGGGCAAGAACGTGATCACGCGCGCGGTCGGCCACAAGGACTACGTCGAGGTCGACACCCGCGAGATCGAGGTCCAGTCCGGCGATCGCTATCTGCTCTGCTCCGACGGCCTGCACGGCTACCTGCAGAACGGCGAGCTCGAGAGCGTGCTCGCTGAGGCGGCGCCGGAAGAGACGCCGCGCCGCTTCGTCGAAATGGCCAACGACCGCGGTGGGCGCGACAACATCACCGTCGTGCTCGTGTTCGTCGACTGATTGGTCAAACCATCGTGAAGTACGAGCTCGTCTGCTTCGATCTCGACGGTACGCTCGTCGATTCGACGCGCGACATTCGCGCGGCGCTGGTGCATGCGCTCGCCGCGGTGCCGCCGGCCGACGTGCGGCTCGACGAGCATGCGCTCGGCTGCGCCGGTCTCGGGCTGCCGCTCGACGAGTTCTACGCGTTGGCGCGGCCGGCGCCGCATCCGGCGGCGGACGACGCGGGGCGGCAGCGCTTCATCGACGCCTACCGCAGCTACTATCACGCGCACCTGCTCGACCAGACCGCGCCGTTCCCCGGCGTGGCGGCGACATTGGAATTGGTCAAACCATTGCGTGCGGCGGGAATGCGCACGGCGGTGGCGACGACGAAGAAGACGCTCACGGCCGAGCGTGTGCTCGGCGGCCTCGGGCTCGCCCATCACTTCGATCTGATCCTCGGCACCGAGGCGCCGATGCCGCACAAGCCGGCGCCCGACCTGCTGCTCGCCTGCGCGCGTCGGCTCGAGCGCGATCCGGCGCGCGGCCTCATGATCGGCGACACCGAGCGCGACGTGCTCGCCGGCCGCGCTGCGGGCATGCGCACCTGCGGCGTCAGCTACGGCGTGCTCGGCGCCGAAGGGCTGACGCCGCACGCGCCCGACTTCCTGATCGACCGGTTCGCCGATCTCTGGCCGCTGCTCGCCGGCTGACCGCGCAGGCGCGCGGAACGCGGATCAGGCGATCGGCGCGCGCTCGGCGACGGTGACGTTGCCCTTGGCGTCGTAGCCGAGGTAGGCGGCCGACAGCTCGAGGTCGTGGCCGAAGATCACCAACCAGCGCTCCTCGATGGCGCGGCCGAGGATGCGCCGCTTGGTCTCGAGCGTGCCGACGACGTCGAGGTCGTAGCCCATGATCCACGGCAGCTTGACGTGCAACGAGGTCGGCACGACGTCGCCGAGAAACAGCGCCTTGTGGCCCTGGCCGTCGTCGATCAGCACCGACTGATGATGCGCGGTGTGGCCCGGCGTCGGGATCACGCGCACGCCGGGCGCGAATTCGTGCTCGCCGTCGACGAGCTGGAGGAGCTGCGCGTCGGCGAGCGGACCGAAGTTCTCGGCGAGGTAGCTGGCGCGGTTGCGCTCGTGCGGATGGAGGGCGTCTTCGTACTCGCCGCGCTGAATGACGTGGCGTGCGCGCTTGAACACCGGCTCGACCGCGCCGCTCGCCGCGCGCTTGGTGGCGCCGCCCGAGTGATCGAAGTGCAGGTGGGTCATCACCACGAAGTCGATCGCCTCGGGCTCGACGCCGATCGCGCGCAGGTTCTTCTCGACACTGAGGTCGTGATCGATGCCGTAGATCTCGCGTTCGCGCGCGGGGAACTTGTCGCCGTTGCCGGTCTCGACGAGCGTGCGCCGCCCCTGCCCTTCGACGAGCAGGCAGTTGGTGGCATACTCGACGCGGTTGTGCTCGTCGCAGGAGACGAGCCGGTTCCAGATGGTCTTGGGCACCACGCCGTGCATGGCGCCACCGTCGAGACGGAAGTTGCCGCCGTTGACCAGCGTGAGCGTCAGATCGCCGAAGCGCATGCGCCCATCTTACTGTTTGCCGGCGGTGGCGCCACCGTCGAAGTGCCGCTGCAACGCGCGCGGCAGCGCGGCAACGCCCGGCCCACCGGCCAGCAGCGGCGCCAGATCGGCCGAGCTGTAGGTGTTCACGAAGAGCACGCGGCGTCCGTCGAGCGCGCCGGCGTCGGCGTCGGCGAGCAGCGCCGCCATTGCCTTGCCGGTATAGGTCGGCTCCAGCGTCATGCCGACGGCGGCGGCGCGCGCCACCGCGGCATCGGACTCGGGAGTCGCGCGACCGTAGGCGCCGCCGAAGCAGCGATGCTCGACCACGAACGGCGGCGGGCGGAAATGGTCAAACCAATGTTCGCCGCGCGCCGCGAGCAGCGCGGCCGTGCGCGCGCCCAGGCGCCGCGTCACGCGCTCGTTCGACACCAGGCGATCGACGACGCGCACGCCCACCACGCGCGCGTCGAGGCGCGGCAGCTCGGGCGTGCCCGCGAGCCCGACGAGCAGGCCGGCTACGGTGCCGCACGAGCCGAGCGCGACGTAGATGACGTCGGGCCGGGGCAGGTCGCCGCGTGCGATCTGTTCCAGCAGCTCGATCGCCGCAGAGACGTAGCCGAGCGAGCCGATCGGCGACGAGCCGCCCGACGCGATCCAGATGGCGTCGTTGCCGCGGCGCCGCTCGAGGACGCGCCAGGGAACACCGAGGTAACCGCCCACGGGGTGCAGGCGGGCGCCCGCGGCCGCGTCGGCGAGCATCTGCTCGCGGACGTGCTCGGTGATGGGTTGGGGAAACACGACGGCGTCGACGGCGAAGCCGGCCTGGCGGCCGTAGATCGCGGTCGCCAGCACGTGGTGCGAGCCGATGGCGCCGAGCGTGACCAGCCGGCGCGCGCCGCGCGCGTGCGCCTCGCCGAGAAGGAACTCGAGCTTGCGCACCTTGTTGCCGCCGTAGAGGTTGCCGCTCGCGTCGTCGTGCTTGACCCACAGCTCGACCGATGGCGACACCAGCCCCTCCAGCCGCGTCACCGGCGTCGGAAAACGGCCGAGCGGCAGCCACGGTACGTGCTCTGCGAGCGCCGGAAAAGCGCGGAACAGCGCGGGCGCAGGCGCGTCGGCGTGATTCACGGCACGGAGCATAGGTGAAGATCGCAATTGACCGCCACCTGGAATTGGTTTAACCAATTTTGACAATGGTTAAACCAATCCA
>Ga0134125_10002066_pt1 | contig 24069 bp, 32 predicted proteins | sample KB31751_FD_96464 | JGI IMG/M metagenome (GOLD analysis project Ga0134125, IMG submission 96464) | Terrestrial soil microbial communities with excess Nitrogen fertilizer from Kellogg Biological Station, Michigan, USA - KB3-175-1 | ecosystem: Environmental > Terrestrial > Soil > Unclassified ...
CCCGAGCCGTTCGGCCCGGTGAGTCCGTAGCGGCGACCGCTGGTGAACGTGACGCTTACATCTTCAAAGAGCAGCTTCGCGCCGTAGCGCATGGTGACATTGGAAACACTGATCATGGCAATTACTTCAAGTTTATCGTGAGATGCCGGAGTGCGGCTTCACCGGGTCACAGGAGACTGAGACGCATGTGACACCGCGGGAAAACACCTTAGCGCCCTACCAGCTTCGCGAGTGGCTCGGGGTATCTCGCGCCGTGGATGGGGATGCTGCCGAGCGCGCGCTGAATCTCGTCCAGGTCGGAGGCGGTGAGGGTGAGGTCGGCACCGGCGAGGTTCTCTTCCAGGCGGTGGAGCTTGGTTGTGCCGGGAATGGGCACGATCCAGGGCTTCTGCGCGAGCAGCCATGCCAGCGCGATCTGCGCGCGCGTGGCGTGCCGGCTCTGCGCGATCTCTCCAAGCACATCCACCAGATGGCGGTTCGCCTTGCGGGACTCGGGATCGAAGCGCGGGAGAATGTTCCGGAAGTCGTCGCTTGTGAATTGCGTCTTCTCATCGATGGCTCCGGTCAGGAAGCCTTTGCCCAGCGGGCTGAAGGGGACGAACCCGATGCCAAGCTCTTCCAGCGTAGGGAGTATCTCCGCTTCGGGTTCGCGGTGCCACAGCGAGTACTCGCTCTGCATGGCCGCGACCGGCAGAACGGTATGGACGCGGCGGATGGTGGCGGCGCTCGCTTCCGACAAGCCGAAGTGCTTGACCTTGCCCTGCTGGATAAGGTCCTTCACCGCGCCGGCGACGTCCTCAATGGGCACCTTGTCATCGACGCGGTGCTGGTAGAAGAGATCGATGACATCGGTGCGCAACCTCGTCAGCGAAGCATCCGCAACCTGCTTGATGTGGGCGGGGCGGCTGTCCAGCGCGCTCCACTTGCCGTTCGCGTCGGCAGCCCATCCGAACTTCGTCGCAATCACGACCTCATTGCGGACCGGCTGCAGCGCCTCGCCCACTAGCTGCTCATTGGTGAACGGGCCATAGGCCTCGGCGGTATCGAAGAGGGTGACGCCGCGCTCGACCGCGGTGCGGATGACCTTGATTGCCTCGGACTTTTCGGTCGGCGGCCCGAACTCGGCGCTGAGGCCCATGCAGCCGAAGCCGAGAGCTGAGACTTTTAGACCGTAGCCGAGCGCGCGCTTTTCCATCTTGTTGCATTACAACATCCGCAGATGGTGGAACAGTTTGAAAAAAACTGACCTCAGGGGCTAAAGCCCTCAATCAGATTGGGCCGGTTTGCGGCACGGCTGAAGCCGTGCCCTTAACAAGACCGGTCCACTGACCCAGTCATCCTCAATATGCAAACGGGCTGCATGCCGCAAGTTGCGCGTGTACACTGGCTGCGGCGCGCAGGGCGCCGCCCGTCCGCGGACAGGACCGAGTCCACCTGAGTCATCCTCCAATCAGGATTCCCACGGAATCTCCTTTCCGCCCGGCATTGCGGACTACGGGCACGCACCACGAAGGAGGCCCGTTTATGCCCGCCCGCCACTTCCCTGTTCTTCCTAACCTCAACCAGCTTCGCCATCAGGCGAAGGACCTGCTGCGCGCCATCCGCCGCGGCGATCCCGATGGGCTTGCGGATTTGCGCGAATACCATCCGCAGTTCTCCGATCCCACATCGATTCGCCTTGCCGATGCGCAATTCGTGCTCGCGCGCAGCTATGAGCTGCCAAGCTGGCCGCGCCTGGTCACCGCATGCCAGATGATCGCCGCCATCCGGCTCGGCGATGTGGAGACTGTCCGCAATCTTGTCCTCCGCGATCCGCGCCTGCTTGAGGAAGACGCGCGCGGCGTGAAGGGCAACTGGGGTCCGCCTCTCTCCTACGCCGCAAATCTCGGTCAGGACGCGATCATCGAAATGCTGCACGGTCTTGGCGCGAAGGACCTGAAGAAAGCATTCGGGCGCGCCTGCCTGCAGAGCAAAGTCGAGACGGCGCGCCGCCTGTGGGACATGATGGGCAAGCCGGAGCCGTTGGACGATGCGCTCGGCGGCCCGGCGTATACGCTGAGCGTGTCTGGCACGGAGTTGCTGCTCGAGTTGGGCGCGCGCGTGATCGACGACTATGGCAAGCGGATCGCGCCTGCCGATGTGGTGCTCGAAACCGACAGCCGCAATCCGGCCGCGAAGCACCGCATTCTGGAGCTATATGCGCAGCATGGCCTCAGGTATCCCGACACGCCTGCGATGGCCGTGCATCTAGGCCGCATCGACCTACTGGAGGAACATCTCCGACGTGATCCGAACTTGCTGCGGCGAACATTCACTCATGAAGAAATTTTCCCACCCGAACTCGGCTGTCATGACGAGGTGCTGGCGACGCACGGAACTCCGCTCGCGGGCGCGACGCCGCTGCACCTGTGCGCGGACTACGGTGAGATCGAGATCGCCCGGTGGCTGCTCGATCACGGCATGAATGCCGATCAGCCGGCAGCGATCGACGCCAACGGCTTCGGCGGGCACACCGCGCTCTTCAGCGCGGTTGTCTCGCAGGCGAACAATCATGGCCGCGATGCTGGTGCGGCATTTACGCGCCTGCTGCTGGATCACGGCGCCAATCCGAATGCGCGCGCGTCGCTGCGCAAGCAGTTCCACCCTGGCTATCAGATCGACGGCGTGTTCGAGTATCGCGATGTAACTCCGCTCGGCTGGGGTGAGCGATGTCCATTGAGGCAGATCGTGAGCGCGGCTGCGATGGAACTCATCCGTGAACGCGGCGGGAGAACGTAGGACAGAACGCAAAATCGCCCCGGCGCCAGATTTTCGGGCGTCAGCCGGCTTTGCAGTTTTGGAGATACCTGTCTTTGGCGTGGAGCAGTTGGCCAACCGCGCGCTTCTCCAGAAGGCGCGGGGTGCCGAGCCGGTCGGCAACCAGGCAGATGTGGGCGAAATGCTCCAGCGTCTCCATCTTCAGGAAGGAGTCGAGGAGGTTGTCGCCGTAAGTAACCGCGCCGTGGTTCGCCATGAGGATCGCGTGATGGTCCGGGATCAATGGGCGCAGGCTGGCCGCGAGCTGGTCCGTCCCGGTGGTGGCATAAGGCGCCAGCGGCACCGGCCCCAGCGACATGACGGCTTCTGCGCAGAGCGGCTGGTCGAGTGCGCGGCCGGCGCATGCGAAGCCGGTTGCAATCGGCGGATGCGCATGGACCACGGCCTTCACGTCGTCTCTCATCCGATAGATGGCGAGGTGCATGCCGATCTCGCTGGTGACCTTCTTCGCTCCGGAGAGCTGATTGCCTTCAAGGTCCACCGTGACCATGTCCGCAGCCTTCAACAGATATTTGCTGCATCCTGTCGGCGTGGCGAGAATGCGGCCGTCGCCGAGGCGCACGGAGAGATTGCCCGAAGTTCCGGGCATGAAGCCAAGCCGATAGAGCCATCTGCCGAACCGAACGATGGTCCGGCGTTGTTCAGCTTCGTTGTCGAATCCGCACGCAGCCAAAACCGTACTCCTGTCAGACATCTACTTCACCACATCCCTGCATTGGCTGTCGATTGCATCCAACTGCTTTGAGGTTGCAGTGAAGACTACTGAAGTGTTGCGTGCATGGGCAGGAATTCTTGCTGGATACAGGCCGTCGCTGTCGATCGAGATCACGAAGGAATGTCCTCTCCGCTGTCCAGGTTGTTATGCGTTCGATGCGGCCCATCTGGGCGGCGAAACCGAGCTGCGCCAACTTTCCGACTTTAAAGGCGCGGAACTGGTTCGGAAGATCCTTGCCATCGTTGATCGTGAGAGGCCTCTCCACGTTTCCCTGGTGGGAGGAGACCCGCTGGTCCGCTACCGCGAACTGGAGATGCTGCTTCCCGAATTGGACGCCCGGAGCGTGCACACACAGATTGTTACCAGCGCCTTCCGCGCGATTCCCGCGGCGTGGGGCCATTTTACCCATCTGAACGTCGTGGTCTCCATCGACGGGCTGCAGCCGGAGCACGATGAGCGGCGCAGCCCTGCAACCTACGAGCGCATCCTCAAAAATATTGTTGCTGCGAAGGTCACGATTCATTCCACGATCACCGGCAACATCGCGTCACGGCCCGGGTATCTGGAGGAGTTTCTGCGCTTCTGGAGTGCGCGGCCGGAGATCAACAAGGTGTGGTTCAGCCTGTTCACTCCACAGATAGGCGCAACCGGGCCCGAGATTCTCACTGCCGCACAACGCGCGGTTGTGGTTCAGGAGTTATTGCGGCTGCGTGCGCTGTATCCCGTTCTGGATATGGCGGACGGCCTGATACGCGAGCTTCTGTCGCCGCCGGCTGGGCCGGAAGACTGCATCTTCGCGAGAACGACGCACACCATCTCCGCCGATCTGAAGACGAAGATCACGCCGTGCCAGTTCGGCGGCGAGCCGGACTGCTCGCAGTGCGGCTGTATTGCCTCGATGGGGCTGGCGGCGGTGGGGCATCACCGTGTGGTCGGCTCGCTCACCGCTGGGCGTCTGTTTTATGCGTCGGATAAGATCGGAAAATCCTGGCGGGCAGCTAAACAAGCGTTGCGAGGGCGGCAACCTGCTCCCTCGGCTTTTCACATTCTTCCGGGCTGACAGGCCGTAACCGGCATGGGCAGGAGTGCGTGCACATTCTGCCGTCCGTCGCCTTCGCAGCGAGCCGTCTTAGGCCGCTTTGCCGCAGTCCGATTCCAGTTCGGCGATTGACCGGCGAATCGACTGCTTCCAGTCAATCACTTTCGGGTCCTTGGGATTCAGGCTGGGCTCGTGTTCGACATCCTCGAGCGTTCCCTTCAGGATTTCGATCATTTCCGGCTTGCTCGGTACGAGGGAAAGGTTGGTTGGCGCGCCCATGGAAAGATGGATGCGGCCGAAATCCTCGAAGGTTGCGCACGGGGCTACGACTGCCCGATCAGCACCCCCGCGGCGAAGACCAGTCCTCCGCCGACGATCACCTGGAGACAGCTCACCGCGAAGCTGGTCTTGAAGTATTTGTGCCGCACAAAGGCGATCACGATCAACTCCAACCCTACGACCAGGTAGGCCAGATTCAGGGCCGTGTGCACGTTTGCGATCAGGAACGGCAGGGTATGCAGAAATCCGCCGATGAAGGTCATCAGCCCCTCAACCAGGCCACGCACGACCGGGCTGCCGCGCCCGGTAAGCGAGCCGTCGTCGGACAGGCCCTCGGAGAATGCCATGGAGATGCCGGCGCCGACCGCTGTGGCAAGGCCAATGAGCAGCGTGGTGTGCGAGTTGTGCGTGGCGAACGCAGTGGCGAAGATCGGCGCCAGCGTGGACACCGCGCCGTCGATCAGCCCGGCCAACCCGGGCTGAATGACGCGCAGGACGAAGTTCCTGTCGTCGGCCTCCAGTGCGATCGGGTCCGGCACCGTTATCCTCGGCGCGATCCGCCGCGGCGCCTGCGCCGGCCGGAGCCGCTGCCGCTGTTTGCGCCGTGACCGGAAGAGTGACCATGATCGCCGCTGCGCTGATGCGAGCCGCCGCGTCCCGCGTTCCCATTTGCAGCAGGCGCAGCGTTTGGCCCGGGCGTGCGCCAGGAGCGCGATTCAAGAGCCAGGAGATCCGTTGGACCTGCCTTGGAGAGATCGATCGGCGCGTTGCGCTCCTCTTTCTCCAGGTTCTTGTCCGCCTCGCGCCAGTCGAACTTTACTTTCAACGCAACCTCGAAGCGCCGTGCGTCGACGCGCTCCTGCGGCATCACGAAAGTCGTCGCCACGCCGCGAGCGCCCGCGCGGCCGGTGCGGCCGATGCGGTGCACGAAGTCCTCCGGCGCATTGGGCATGTCGTAGTTGACGACGTGCGCGATATCCTGCACGTCGATGCCGCGCGCGGCAACGTCAGTGGCGACGAGCACGCGGTGCTTGCCGCCGGCGAAGCCCTTGAGCGCGGCCGTGCGCTGCGACTGCGAGCGGTCGCCATGGATCACGTCCACGTCGTGGCCCAGCTTTTCCAGCTTGCGGGAGATGCGGTCCGCGCCGTGCTTGGTGCGCGCGAAGACGAGGAAGGTGCCCTGCTCCTCATTCAGCATCTTGTCCAGCAGGCCAAGCTTCTGGTCCTGCATCACGGTGTAGACGCGCAATTCGACTTGCTCAGATGGCTTGGATGTCTGGCCGATCTCGATGCGGACGGGATTGCGCACATAGTCGCGCACGATCTCGCTGATGTTGGCGTCGAGCGTGGCCGAGTAGCACATGGTCTGTCGCTGGCGCGGCAATGCGCCCACGATGCGCCGGATGGCGGGCAGGAAGCCCATGTCCAGCATGCGGTCCACTTCGTCGAGCACCAGCATCTCGACATGATTGAGCGAGACCTCGCGCCGGCGGAGATAATCTTCGAGCCGTCCCGGCGTGGCAACCACCATGCGCGGCCCGCGCGCCAGCTGATCGAGCTGCGTGTTCTCCGAGAGGCCGCCACAGACCAGCACGGCGTCATGCTTCGCGTTGGGCATCAGCTTGCCGTAGGCCTCAAGCACCTGCATGGCCAGCTCGCGCGTGGGCAGCAGGATAAGTGCGCGGATGGGCGCGCGCTTGCCCTTCTCGACCCGCAGGGGGTTGCGGTCCATGTGCTCGATCATGGGGATAAGGAAGCTGAGCGTCTTGCCGGTGCCGGTCGAAGCGGTCGCGAGGATGTCGCGGCCTTCGAGCGCGGGCGGGATCGCCTTGGCCTGCACGGGTGTCGGCGTACGGAAGCCAGCCGCGCCGAGGCGCTGCTTCAGCGTCGCGGCGATCGCGAAGTCGTCGAAGTGAATGTTTTTGAGGAACGGCAGGTGCGTGACGGGATCGATCTCGATCTCGGAGGCGTTGACGGTCGTATCCTGCGCGGAACCCGCCTTGCTCGGGGCTGCAGTCTCCGCGTGCGCGGAATGCCCGTGCCCGTTGGAATGAACGCGATTGCCCGCAGGCGCGTGGTTGCCGTTGCCCGTGGTGTGGTTGGTGGATGGTTTGGGGAGGTTGGTTGCTGCGGGAGCCTTGGGCTCAAGTGTTGCGGTCGTCAAGTAATGCTTCCTTTGGTGTTGCGGGCCGGCCGGGAGGTGCAGCTACACCTCGGCGCCCCTTCTTAATCTTTCGTCAGCTTGGCTGGAATCCAGCGGCTGCTGCTGCACGGCGAGACGCGTCCCTATGACGCATCTTCTAGCCAGAGCAACCAGCGCTTTGTTCTGCGGCGTGGCTCGTGTCAAAAGCCCGGGCCTTGCCGGCCCAATTGATCCGCGCAGAAGCTCTGCGGTGGGAGAGCGTTCGCAGTCTCTGGCCAGATTCCAAAGTTGCTGGGATCCTTCCTGCGACGCCGCGCTCGCGATCTTCTCCAAGCGCAAACCTAGTCTATCACATCGGCCACATTCTGTAGACTTTACTGCGCAATGCGACATTGCTCCTGATTTTCAGTAGCACCATGAATCCGTCTCTTTGCCCGCGACTGTAACTGCCAGACGGCCGGTAGCGTCGTCTGGAGCTTGGTCACATCCGAGTCCGCCGTCGACTTCATAAACAACATTACCGTTCTTGAAGGTGTAGACCGGTACAGCGCAATAGTCGGTTCCCTGAAAGGAATCGGTGCCTTTTGGAATTTCGAGGTCTGGGATCTCCGTCACTGGTCGCGGTTTGTTCCAGGAGCGGTACCGAAGGCTTCCGTCGGCTAATGTGTCCACGACAATGCGATGGGTATCCGTTTGGCCGACATACTCGACCCTTGGTACGTTCGGCTGGCTCTGCGGATAGGGAGGGACCGCATCGCGGTTCACTGACCAGATCGCATATCCACGATCAGTGGCATTGACCCATATGACGCCGGATGCATACCCAATACCTTCGACGTTGCAAATAAATTTCTCGCCGTTAGTCCCTAGAATCTCCTTGCGAACAGCCGGCCTGAACACCTCTTGAAAATGGGTCTTTAGTGCTGCCGCATCGTCGATCGAAATAGTTCCGCCCGCGTCATTGATTCGCAACGGGAACCGCACAAGAAAAGCCAGGGCGACCGGATCCTGCTTTGTGAGAGCAACGCGTAACTCTTTATCGAACTGGACAAATCCAAAGAAATTCTTGGCTCCGTCCTTCTGCCTCTGGCAAGGATCGCTATTGTCCAGGCTCTGTGCTGATGTGAGCCGTGTGTTCACGAGCACGGCTAGCATCAGAAACCAAATTGTTTTCTTCATGGTTTCTCCTCAGCGCCAATTCGCTCCAATCATACCCAACACAAGCCGAAGGCTGAACCTTTTCGGGATGCGGCTCAAGTCTTTGGTACAGAGAAACTTCAAATTCCCTAAAGCCCCTGAATCATCGGACGACTTACGGCACGGCTCAAGCCGTGCCCTTAGCAAGACAAACTCAACCCGACCCAATTACCGGATCATCCGGAACACACCTGGATGCCACTCACATCGGAAAGGGCTGTGAAGAGCTGTCGTACGCATCCAGCGCGTTGACGGCGTTTGCCGGTTCGTTGATGTTCAACATCGAGGTGAACGGCAGCATATCGTCGCGGAAGGCATCTGGCATCACGATCCCGGAGCGCCATGTGTGGATCAGCTCATCCACTTCCGCCGCCGGCACAGGCCGGCTCAGCAGGTAACCCTGGAAATCCATGGTACCCATGCCCAGAAGAGCGCGCACCGGGCCAACATGCTCGATACCCTCCGCGATGACGCGTTTGCCAAGCGACGTAGCCATGTAGACGATGGCCTGTATGATCGGCAAGACCCGCGGCTCGTCGTCCATGGCACGGATAAAGCTGTGGTCCAGCTTGATGGTGTCGATGGGAAGCTTATGCAGCAGCCCGAGGCAGGACTGCTCGGTGCCAAAGTCATCCAGCGAAATGCGGACGCCGGCACGGCGAAGCTGTTCGAGCTGTTGCAGCACGGCTTCTTCGCCGCTGAGCATCAGGCTGCGCTCAATCAGCTCGATCTCAATGCGCTCCGCAGGGAAGCTGTATTCGTCAAGACACTCCAGGACAGACATCGCATATCCCGGCTCCTGCAACTGGCGAGTGGAAACGTTGATGCCAATGGTTACCGGATCGCCATACTTGAGATCCCAGCGGATCGCGTCCTTGAGCGCAGTGCGCAGCGCCCAGGCGCCGATGTCGACGATGATGGAATGCCGCTCCGCAACCGAGATGAAGGCGCCCGGAGGAATAAAGCCCATGACGGGATGCTCCAGACGGAGCAGGACTTCCAATCCTTTCAACCGGCCGCCGGCGGAGAACTGCGGTTGATAGGCGAGACGAAAGTCGCCATTGATCAAAGCAAGCCCCAGCTCGTCCGGAGTGAGGATCACGGTTCCGCGCGCCTCCTGTGCAATGTGGGCATCATGCTTGCAGATGTACATCGCATGGTCGGCCACGCGTGTAAGTTCCTCGGCGGTTCGGCCGTCCTGCGGATATCTTGCATAGCCGAAGCTCGCAGATCCCGTGATGATGGTTCCATCCAGGTTGAATGCATGGTGGAAGCAGGTCTTCAGGCGGCTGATGACGGAATGCACCCGGTCGAACGTCTCAGGAAACGGAAGGATGATGATGAACTCGTCGCCGCCTACCCGGGCAAGAAGATCCATTGGCCGGAGCTCATTTCTAAGCCGGGCACTGATCTGCTTCAGGTAGAGATCGCCGATCTTATGGCCATACTTGTCATTGACGTACTTGAAGCGATTGACATCGACGTAGACTACGGCGAGCCCGCTGCCGCGTTGCTCGGCCCATTGAAGCGCATCCGCCAGACGGCTCTCATACAGACGGCGATTCGGCAGCTCCGTCAGCGGATCGTGTGTCGAGTGATACACCAGCCCTTGATATAGCTGCGAACTGCGCATGGCGAATGTCGCAAGCTCGGAGAGCATGGTGTAAACCTGCTCGCTGCCATCCGCCGGAGTGTACCCCGGAGTGGACGAAAGGACGATTTTGCCGACCGATCGCTCTGCATCATTTCGCAACGCGATTTCGAACAGGACCGCTTTGCGTGCCGAGGCATCCTCCTCCGGATCTGACGGCACCAGTTCATGGTCAAGCTGCAGGCTGTAATTGCACTCTGTGCCGGGCAGGAGATGGACCGCCGAGGCGCATATCTCCGAGAGAAGACGGTCGAGCTTGTGATTGGAGCTGATGATTTCCAATATGCGGCTGCGTTCGCGGGCAATGCTTACGGAGCGATTGATCCACGCGTTCTGCTTTGCGATGCGCCAGTTGAGCCGCGCCTTGAGGAAGGCGATCCAGCCCATGGCTGCCAGCGTGGCAATCAACAACAGGCCGGGAAGCAGGCTGAGATTGCCGGCAAGCCAGGTCGGATGCGGATTGGGACCACTAAGCATCGTATTCGATGCTAGGCGGCGCAAAAATCCGGTGAAATCACACTTAAGTGCCAATTTTTGTTTGGCTTAGATACCACCCGAAATCGCCCAGGCGAATTGGGGATCAGCCGCCCGGGCAAACCCCGGCGACAGAAAAGCCGCACCCTTGCGGGATGCGGCTGAAGTTTTGGTACAGGGAAACTTGATTTTGCCTAAAATCTCCGCCGATGCTGGCCCGGAAGAAACGAAGATTCCCTTCAGGAATGACAAACAAAAGGCGGGTTAGAAGTTTTCAGTTTCGGCGGGAAGCTCGAGGTCCTCATCTTCGTCCTCATCGTCGTCGTCATCGAAGCTGCCGAAGCTGGCTGCCAGGGTCGCCGCCGGCAGGACCGAAGTGGGGCCCGGAACCGGATTGCCGTTCTCGTCGATCTTCATGCCGAGCGAGAGGCCCATCTGTGCCAGAATCTCCTTGATCTCGTTGAGCGACTTGCGGCCGAAGTTCTTGGTCTTCAGCATCTCGGCTTCGGTCTTCTGGATCAGCTCGCCGATGGTGGCGATGTTGGCGTTCTTCAGGCAGTTATAGCTGCGGACGGAGAGCTCCAGTTCCTCGACCGAACGGTTGAGGTTCTCATTGCGCATCGCCGGCCCGTCGATTGCCTCCGCACCCGCCTCCATCTCCTCCTCGAAGTTGATGAAGATGTTCATGTGGTCCTTCAGCAGCTTTGCCGAAAGGCCGAGGGCATCGGCGGGCAGAACCGTGCCGTTGGTCCAGATCTCGAGCGTCAGCTTATCGTAGTCGGTGATCTGGCCGAGACGCGCCGCTTCCACAAGATAGTTGACCTTGCGCACGGGCGAGTGGACGGAGTCAACCGGGATGAAGCCAAGGCCGAGGTCGCCGTCGAAGTTCTTGTCGGCGGAGACATAGCCGCGGCCGCGCTTCAACCGCATCTCCATGTCGATCTTGCCGCCTTCGCTGACGGTGCAGATGTAGATGTCCTTGTCCAGGATCTCCACGTCACCGTCCGCCTCGATCATGCCGGAGGTGACGACGCCGGGAGCGTCCGCGCGCAGGTAGAGGGCCTTGGGGCCTTCACCGGCGAGCTTGAAGGGAATCTGTTTCAGGTTCAGGACGATGTCGGTGGCGTCCTCGACGACTCCGGAGATCGACTGGAACTCATGCAGCACGCCCTCAATCCGGACGGCGGTTACAGCTGCGCCTTCGATCGACGAGAGCAGCGTGCGGCGCAGCGCGTTGCCGATGGTGGTGCCGAAGCCGCGCTCAAACGGCTGCGCGGAAAACTTGCCGTACTTTTCGGTGAGTGTTTCGGTGTCGACGGCGAGACGCTTGGGCTTCTGGAATCCTCTCCAAAGCATGTGTTTCTCCTTTTGTCCGCGGTCATTCGCGATGCATTCTGCGAAGCCCGGATAGTTCGGTTGCCGGTTAGGTTGTTTGTGATGCTTCGTGCAGTTTCGGTACGACAGCCTCTAGCTTCTAGCCCTTAGCTTTTGGCTAAGGCCAAGAGCTAGCGGCTAAAAGCTATTTCGAATACAGTTCCACGATCAGCTGCTCGTTGACGGGCAGATTCACGTCGCCGCGGTTGGGCAGCGCGAGCACCTTGCCCGAGCGGCCTTCGCGGTTGATCTCCAGCCATGCCGGCTGGCGCTGGCCGCTGGCGAAGTTGGCGGACTCCTCCAGCACGTTCAGCTTCTTCGAGCCTTCACGCGCCTCGATCACATCGCCCACCTTGCACTGGAAGGACGGGATGTTGACCTTGCGGCCGTTGACCTGCACGTGGCCGTGGCGGACAAGCTGCCGGGCCTGGCGGCGCGACATAGCGAAGCCAAGCCGATAGCAGACGTTGTCCAGGCGCGTTTCGAGCTGTTGGAGCAGCAGTTCGCCGGTGACGCCGGTCTTGTTCGAGGCCTTCTCGTAGTAGGCGCGGAACTGCGTCTCCAGCGTGAAGTAGATGCGCTTGGCCTTCTGCTTCTCGCGCAGCTGCAAGCCGTAGCCGACCACCTTCTTTACCTTCTTCGACTGGCCGTGCTGGCCGGGAGGGAAGTTGCGCTTCTCAACGGGGCATTTATCGGTGAAGCACTTTGCGCCCTTGAGGAAGAGCTTTGTGCCATCGCGGCGGCAGAGCCGGCAGACGGCGCCTGTGTAACGTGCCATTTCTATTTCTCCTTTACTTCAGGTGACGATCGGTTTACGCGCGGTGCGCTTCGTCCCGATCCTGGTTTTGTCAGCTCGACTTACGGCGAGGTCGTCTTACGAGTTCCCCGCCACAGGTCGGGCAAATTTGCTTCATCTCTACTGTGCAGTTCGCACAGAAGGTGCATTCATTCGTGCAGATGAAGGCCGTGTCTTGCGACGCGAGAGGCGCATTGCACTTCTTGCATGCGGACTTCATCAGAAGGGCCATTACACTCTCCGCCGCTTCGGCGGACGGCAGCCGTTGTGCGGCATCGGCGTCACGTCGCGGATGGAGCGGACTTCGATACCCGCGGTGGCCAGCGCGCGGATGGCCGACTCGCGGCCCGAACCGGGGCCCGACACGCGCACATCGACCGAGCGCAGACCGTGATCGCGCGCGGCGTTGGCGGCATTCTGCGCGGCCTGCTGCGCCGCGAACGGCGTGCCCTTGCGCGAGCCGCGGAAGCCGAGCGAACCCGACGACTTCCAGCTGAGCGTGTTGCCCTGCTGGTCCGTGATGGTGACGATGGTGTTGTTGAAGCTCGCCTGAATGAACACGAGCCCGAACGGAACATTCTTTCGTTCCCGCTTCTTGAACTTCTTGTTTTTGCCGGTCTTGGCGCCGGCTGCCGCAGTCTTGGTAGCCATGGCTTATTTCGTCGCTTTCTTCTTGGCGGCAACCGTGCCCTTGCGCGGGCCTTTACGGGTGCGTGCGTTGGTGTGGGTGCGCTGGCCGCGGACCGGCAGCGAGCGGCGATGGCGCAGACCGCGATAGCTCTGGATCTCGATCAGGCGCTTGATGTTCAGGCTGACGTCCTTGCGCAGGTCGCCTTCGATCTGCCCCTGGGTCTCAATGACGTGGCGGATGCGGTTGAGCGCATCTTCGTCCAGCGTGCCAATCTTCGCGTAGGGGTCGACGTTCGCTTCGGCGAGAATCTTCGCCGAGCGTGAGTTGCCGATCCCGTAGATATACGTGAGTCCGATGCGTACCTGTTTGTGGTTCGGTACGTCGACTCCGGCAATACGTGCCATGGGAATCCTTTTCGGTTGGGTCCGGCAGCGCTTGTGGCCGTCGAACGGGATTGGCTGTTTGCGGCTATGAGCGAGGCACGGATCAAACTTCGCTTCGCTCATTCCGCCGGGTTCATCGCAAGCCTTGATTTCGGCTAACTCGCCCAGCGGGGCCGGTAGTGCTGTTGCTGCTCCGGGGCTGAAGCCCCGATTTGTTGATGCGCCTGAGTGTCAGGGCTGAAGCCCTGACCTATCCCTATCCCTGGCGCTGCTTATGCTTGGCGTTCTCGCAGATCACACGCACCACGCCGCGGCGGTGGATGACCTTGCACTTGTCGCAAATCTTCTTGACTGAGGCACGGACCTTCATTGCAATACTCCCTGAAAACAGCCGCTAGCTTCTAGCCTCTAGCTGTTCGCTAAAGACAATTGGCATCGACCGCAATTGCCACGATTTCCTCTTGTTCAGCAGAGAGCTAGAAGCTAAAAGCTAGTAGCCAAAAGCTGTTGTCTACTTGTAGCGGTAGACGATCCTTCCGCGATTGAGATCGTACGGACTGAGCTCAATCGCAACGCGGTCGCCGGGGAGGATCTTGATGAAGTTCTTGCGCATGCGGCCGGAGATATGCGCCAGTGCCTGGTGCTTATTCTCCAACTCCACTTTGAACAACGCATTGGGCAGGGTCTCGACGACCGTTGCCATTACTTCAATCGCATCTTCCTTCGACAAACGCTCTCCTTCGCACCGGACGGACGCCTCAATTCGCGCCTGCCCGGCAACGCCATGCGCCTGAGCACACAGCATCTCTGAGTATAGCTCGAAACCAGGCCAATCTCCTAGCCCGATTCCGGTAAATGCCCCGCTTTCAGGGCAGGATCATGAGTCTGAGGGCGATTTCTTTACCAACCGGTAAAGTCCTCCCCGGATGGCATTTTTCCAGGCCTCCGGCGGCAGGACCGGAATGTCCGAGGTGTCGATCTCAGAGTCGGGCATCTCCGCGAGTTTCTTGAGATTCGCGAGCATGCGGGATGTCGGAGGCGTACCCGGCTCACGGCGGTAAGTCGTCCATCCCGGTTGGCCCTTTATCTTTCGCTTCATGGCTCTATCGCGTCAGCACCACCGGGCCGTCCTTCGTGATGGCCACGGTGTGCTCGAAGTGGGCGCTGAGGCTGCCGTCGACGGTCACCGTTGTCCAGCCGTCGGGCAGCACCTTCACCTCGGGCTTGCCCGCGTTGATCATCGGCTCGATGGCCAGCACCATGCCCGCCTTCAATCGGGGGCCTTTGCCTCGCGCGCCGAAGTTCGGCACCTGCGGGTCTTCATGCATGGAGCGGCCGATGCCGTGGCCCACAAACTCGCGGACGACGCCGTAGCCCTCAGCCTCGCACATCTCCTGAACCGCCGCGGAGATGTCGCCCAGCCGCCCGCCGGGGAGCGCCTCGCCGATGGCACGTTCGAGAGAGGCCTTGGTGATGTCCAGCAGCTTCTGCGTCGCCGGCGCAGGAGTGCCAACGGCGTAGGTCACTGCGCAATCGGAATAGTAGCCATCGACGATCACGCCGCAATCGATCGAGATGATGTCGCCATCTTTCAAAACCCGCTGCGCCGACGGAATCCCATGCACGACCTCACTGTTGATCGAGGTGCAGAGCACGGCTGGGAAGCCGTGATAGCCCTTGAAGGCGGAGGTGGCGTTGAGGTCGGCCATTTTTGCCGCCGCGGCGTTCTCCAGGTCCATCGTGGATGCGCCAACGACGACCAGCGGCGCGACGGCATCATGCACCTTGCGCAGCGCCTCGCCGGAGCGGCGCATCTTTTCGATTTCGGCGGCGGTTTTGATGAAGACGGGCATGAACGTTTCTAAATCCAGTGAATCGCAGAACCTTGGATGTTATGCGCTCCGCAGCCGATGCAGCGCCGCATCAATCGCGGCGGTCACGGCTTCGACGGACTGGTCGCCATTGACCTCTTCAAAGCGGCCGAGCGAATGGTAATGCTCAACGACCGGCGCGGTCAGTTCCTGAAACGTGCGCATGCGCTCGGCGAAGACCGGCTCAGTATCGTCTGGGCGCTGGACCAGCGGCGAACCATCGTCGTCGCAGACGCCCTCCACCTTCGGCGGGTCAAAGTAGATGTTGTAGATCCGGCCGGACTGCGAGATGCGCCGGCCGGTGATGCGCTGGAGCAGATGCTTGTACTCGACCACGATGGAGATGGCGACAACCGGTGCGGGCAGAGCATGCCCGGCGCATTCCGAGACGAGATGCTCATCCAGCCAGTTGGCCTGCGGCAGGGTACGGGGAAATCCGTCGAGGATATAGCCGCGCGAGGTGTCCGGCTCGCACAGGCGATCGGCGACGAGCTGGTTTACGATCTCGTCCGGAACCAGCAGCCCCTGGTCCATCAGGCGCTTTGCCTCCCGGCTTTCGGGGGTGTGAGCTTCATTCCGCGCCGCGCGCAGAATGTCGCCGGTGGAGATCTGCGGGATGCCGTACTTCGCCATCAGCCGCTTGGCCTGTGTGCCTTTGCCGACGCCGGGCGCTCCGAGCAACAGCACCGGCCCAGGCAGAAAGTCCCCGGCCACCTCAGCGCTCAATGGGTTCGCGCCTACCAGCTCCGCCGCCCGCGGATGCGGCTCTTGGGCGAGAACCCTTCGTAGTGCCGCATGATGAGCTGCGATTCGACCTGCTGCACCGTGTCCATCGCCACGCCGACGACGATCAGCAGGCTGGTACCACCGAAATAGAAGGTTACGCCCAGACCCTGAGTCACCCATGCGGGCATGCGGTCAAACACGCCGCCGATGAGCCATAGATGGTTCAAGTGGATGCCGCTGATCAGGAACTGCGGGATCATTTGCACCACCACCAGATAGACGGCGCCTACCAGCGTGATGCGCGTGAGCACATCGTTGATAAAGTCCGACGTGCGCCGCCCGGGCCGGATGCCGGGAATGAAGCCCCCGTACTTGCGCATATTGTCGGCGATATCGTCCGGACGGAAGACGATGGAGATGTAGAAATACGCAAAGAAGACGATCGCGACCGCGTTCAGCACAACGTACCACGGCTCTCCCGGCATGATGGCATGCAGGATGCGGCCGACACCGAGGAAGTTCGAGTCCTCAAGCTTGGTGCCGCCAACATTCATCTGCGAGAACAGCAGAGGCGCGGAGAGGATGGAGCTGGCAAAAATGATCGGCATGACGCCGCCGGAGTTGACGCGCAGCGGAAGATGCGTGGACTGGCCGCCCATCATCTTGCGGCCCACGATACGCTTGGCGTACTGCACCTGGATGCGCCGCTCGGCGCGCTCGACCCATACGATGAAGGCGACGATCGCGGCCATGGCAACGATCAGGAAGATCATGGCGAAGGGCGTCATCGGGCCCCAGGCCAGATCGCGGGCCTTCTGATAAAGCTCGCCGATGCCGCGCGGCAAGCCGACAACGATGCCGGCGAAGATCAGCAGTGACATGCCGTTGCCGATGCCGCGGTCGGTGATCTGCTCACCCAGCCACATAATGAACGCCGTGCCCGCGGTAAGGGTGATAACGCAGAGCGGAATGAAATAGCCGCGTGGAATATTGGCCATGTTCGCCGACTCGCTCGAGAGGGTCAGCGAGATGGCGAAGGACTGGACGATGCCCAGCAGGACGGTGACATAGCGCGTCCACTGCGTGATCTTGCGCCGGCCCAGTTCACCTTCCTTCTGCAGCTTGGCCAGCGGCTCATAGATGACGGTGAGCAATTGGAAGATGATCGACGCCGTAATGTACGGCATGATGCCGAGGGCGAAGATGGTAAGGTGGCGCAGATTGCCGCCGGTGAACAGGTCCATCAGGCCCAGCGCCGAGCCGGAGTTCGCGTTGAAGAACTGGTCCAGCGCGTTGCTGTTGACTCCAGGGGTAGGAATGAACGCGCCGAGGCGATAGACCGCCAGCAGCCCCAGCGTAAACAGCACACGCTTGCGCAGGTCGGGAATGCGAAAGATGTTGGCGATCTTCTCGAACATCGGAACCTCTTGTCCGGCGCGGGTCTGGCTCACTCACTCGCGCGTTGAAACTCGATCGGGAAACTACAATCCTAGCGGAAACGGTGGACGCACTGCTATACGGCCGCTCCGGCGATGAAGTTCGAAACTAGCCCGCCGCTCCGCCGATCAGGACTGCCTTGCCGCCCGCATTCTCAATCGCCTGCTGCGCGGTCTTGGAGAACTTGTGCGCGTGGATGGTCACGGGGCCGGAGAGCTTGCCGTTGTTCAGCACCTTCACCAGGCCGTCCTTCTTGCGCAGCAGGCCGTGCTGCGTAAGGGCTTCGAGCGTCAACTCCGTGCCCGGCGCCTTGGCCAGTACCTCGCTGATGCGGTCCAGGCTGATGACCGTGTACTCGGTGCGGAAGATGTTGTTGAAACCGCGCTTCGGCAGACGGCGGTGCAGCGGCATCTGGCCGCCTTCGAAGCCGCGCATCAGACGCGACCCGGAGCGGGAACCCTGTCCCTTGTGGCCGCGGGTCGAGGTCTTGCCCATGCCTGAGCCCATACCTCGGCCCACGCGCTTCTTGTTTTCATTGGCCTTCTTCGGCGGCCTCAGGTTCGATAGATTGCGGATTGCCATTTCATTCCTCGCTAACGCCGGTTTGAGGCCGACTCGCATTGATAAAGCTATAAATCTTTCTGCTGCCCGTTCAGCTCTCGGAGCTTGTCCTCTATCGCATCCAGTTTGTGGTCAATCCTATCGAGCCGCCCGTCCAGAAACTGCTTCCACCACGAACCAAGCGCGATCAGCAAAAGCCCCATGAAGAGAGCGATCATGGCCTAGTCGACCACACGCACCAGATGCGGCACCTTGGCCACCATGCCGCGGATGGAGGGTGAGTCCTCGCGCTCCACGATCTGGTTCAGCCGCGTGAAGCCCAGCCCTTTGACCACCAGCTTGTGCTTCACCGGCGTCGCGATCTTCGAGCGGTAATACTGTATTTTGATCTTCTTTGCCGCTGCCATTGTCCTTCTCCAGACTTCCTTGCAGTTCCCTAGTCCCCAGTCCCCAGCAACTAGTCCCGCTTTCTAAAGTTCTTCCACCGTCTTACCGCGCAGGTTCGCAACATCGGCCTTGTTGCGCAACTGGCCCAGCGCGTCAAACGTCGCCTTGATCACATTGTGCGGATTCGCCGAACCGAGCGACTTGGTCAGCACGTTCTGCACGCCAGCGGAGGTCATCACCGCGCGCACCGTCTTGCCCGCAATCACGCCGGTTCCTTCGGGCGCCGGCTTCAGCAGCACCGAGCCTGCGCCGAAGCGGCCCAGCACCTGGTGCGGGATGGTCGTCTGCGTCAGGTTCACCTTCAGCAGGTTCTTCTTCGCCGCCTCGATGCCCTTGCGAATGGCCTGCGGGACCTCCTTCGCCTTGCCGGAGCCGTATCCCACCACGCCCTCGCCGGGATCGCCGACGACTACCAGCGCCGCGAACGACATGTTCTTGCCGCCCTTGACGACCTTTGTCACGCGGTTGATCGCGACCACCTCATCCTTGAGGTTCATCCGCCCGCCGTCGACCTTCCTTCTTGTCTGCGCCATCCTCTTTATCCATTCCGCGCGCCAGAGCGCGCCAAACCAAACCTGTCGAACCTAGAACTCGAGACCTGCCTCGCGTGCCGCCTCAGCCAGCGCCTTCACGCGGCCGTGATACAGATAGCCACCGCGGTCAAACACTACCCTCTTGATGCCCTTCTCCTGCGCGCGCTCCGCGATCAGCTTGCCGACCGTCTTCGCAGCCGCGACGTTGCCGCCGTAGGCCTTCGATTCACCCTTCTTCGTTTTCGTTGAAGCGGAGGCAAGCGTGGCGCCAGTCTGATCGTCGATCAGTTGCGTGTAGATGTGGTTCAGCGAGCGGTACACATTCAGACGCGGCCGCTCGGCCGTGCCCGACATCTTCTCCCGGATGCGCGCATGCACGCGCTTGCGGATCACATTGCGTTCGCGGGGCTTCAGCATTTCGTCTCTTCCTTCCTAATGGCGTCACCGGCTTCCGGCGACGTTCGGGTTTGTACTTCGTTCAGATCCTTCGTCGCTTGCGCTCTCAGGGATGAAGCGCGTCCGGCTCAGACGCCGGACAATCGCGATCACTTGGCGCCCGTCTTGCCGACCTTCTTCTTCAGCTTCTCGTCGGAGTAGCGCACGCCTTTGTTCTTGTATGGATCGGGCTTGCGCAGCGATCGCATATCCGCCGCAACCTGGCCGACCTTCTGCCGGTCGATGCCGGATACCGTGAGGTGGGTCTGCTTGGGATCGATCGCCACCTCGATGCCGCTCGGCAGCGGAAACTCGATGGGGTGCGAGTAGCCCAGCGTGAACACCACCGTGCCTTTGCCCTTCATCTCCACACGATAGCCAATGCCGACGATGTCCAGTTCTTTCTGCCAGCCCTTGGTGACGCCATTGACCGCATTGGCAACCAGAGCGCGCGCCAGTCCATGAAACGCAGCCTGATTGTCGTTCTGGCGCTCGGCTACCAGCGTTCCGTCCTTCTGCGCCAGCGTGATGCCGCCCGGCAGCAACGCATTTACCTTGCCCTTGGGCCCTTCGACAAGGACGCTCTTGCCGCCGTCCTGCACGGTGAACTTCACGCCCTGCGGCAACGGAATCGGCTTGTTTCCAATACGCGACATTTCAAAATCCTTTTGCGGCTTGCGAGTCGCGGAGAGAGCACGTCCATCTCGCCCACTTCCGTTCCACTGCAGCCTATCAAGGCTCTAGCTCTTAGCTTCTAGCCTTTACCTTCTTCAAATCTCATTCCAACTAACCCACTACCCGCCCTGCGCATTTAGCTAAAAGCTCGAGGCTAGGAGCTAGCAGCTAACTACCAGACCTCGCAGAGCACCTCGCCGCCTACACCTTCGCGGCGCGCCTGCCGGCCCGTCATTACGCCCTTCGGCGTAGTCATGATGGAAATACCCAACCCGCCCTGCACGCGGCGGATCTCATCGCGGCCCAGGTACACGCGGCAGCCCGGGCGCGACACGCGCTGCAGGTCGCGAATGGCGGCCTCGTTGTTCGGGCCGTACTTCAGGTACACGCGCAGCACCTTCATGCCGTTCTCTTCCGCCGGCTTGAAGTTCGCGATGTAGCCCTCTTCCTTCAGGATGCGGGCGATCTCCGCCTTCAGCTTCGAGGCAGGAACATCGAGCTTCTGGTGCCGCGAGCGGATGGAGTTGCGGATGCGTGTGAGGAAATCTGCTACTGGATCGGTAAGGTTCATTCCTTCTCCTTCATCCCCCGTTCGCTCGCACGCAAGACGCGCGAGAACCAGCGGGAATGCACTGCTGAACTTGGTTTGGATTCTTACTGGGCCTGCGGATCGAAACTTCCGCCTGGCTGCAGGGAACCTTCTGTTGCGCCTTCCAGACTTCAGCACCCTGGCCGGGTGAGGTCTCTGGGAGGGTGAAACGATTGCGACGCCGGTATCAGTATAGCCGCCGCAACCGCGTGTTTACCAGCTCGATTTGACGACGCCAGGAATCTCGCCCTTGAGGGCCAGTGACCGGAAGCACAGCCTGCAGACGCCGAACTTGCGCAGAAACGCGCGCGGACGGCCGCAGAGCTGGCAGCGGTTGTGCTGGCGGGACTTGAACTTCGGTTTGCGTGCGTCCTTGACGCGTTTTGCTGTCGTTGCCATAGCTTCTTCTCTTCTTCCTTCTGAACTTTATGCCCCTTGGCGGAACGGCATCCCGAACGCTTTCAGCAGGGTGCGCGCGCCATTGTCGTCCTGGGCCGTGGTCACGATGGTGACGTTCATGCCCTTCATCTTGTCCACCTTCGCGTAGTCGATCTCCGCGAAAATCAGCTGGTCGCGCAGGCCGAGCGTGTAGTTGCCGCGACCGTCAAAGCTCTTCGACGAAACGCCGCGAAAATCGCGCACGCGCGGCAGCGCAATCGTGATCAGCCGGTCCAGGAACTCGTACATCTTGTCGCCGCGCAGGGTCACCATCGCGCCGATCGGCATGTTCTCGCGCACTTTGAAGGCCGCGATCGACTTCTTCGCCTTCGTCACCACCGGCTTCTGCCCGGTGATCGCGCCGAGGTCCGCCACCAGCGGATCCATGATCTTGACGTTCTGCGTGGCCTCGCCCAGACCCATGTTGATGACGATCTTCTCGAGCTTCGGAATCGCCATCGCGTTCTCGATGCCAAGCTCCTTGGCGATCGCCGGGCGAATCTCGTTCACATACTTCTCTTTGAACCGTGTTGCCATTTCTCTCTTCTCTTTCTCCACGGTTCCGGAGTGGGCTTACTCACTTTGTTGCCCGTATACCGTTTCGTGGGGTGAACCGCATTTCAATACTGACAACTGAGAACTAACAACTGACAACCCCGCGAAGCCCTATTTCTTCTCGGGTATCAGATTCCCGCTCGACTTCGAGTAACGGAACAGCCGCTCGCCTTCGATCCGCCTGCCGACGCGCGTCTTGTTGCCCTCGTCATCCACCACCATCACGTTCGAGATGTGGATTGGAGACTCTTTTTCCGCGATGCCGCCCTGGATGTTCTTCTGCGGATTGGGACGTACATGCTTCTTGATGATGCCTACGTGCTCCACCAGCACGCGATTCGCGTCCGCCATGACGCGCAGCACGCGACCGCGCTTGCCTTTGTCTTTGCCCGCAATCACCTCAACGGTGTCATTGCGCTTGACCTTGATCCCTGCCATCTTCTCTTTCCTTCCTCGGCCATCTGCCGGAGCCGGACTCCGCTCTATCAAGTAGCAACTGCCTTTAGATCACTTCCGGCGCCAGCGAGACGATCTTCAGGAACTTCTTCTCGCGCAGTTCACGTGCCACCGGACCGAAGACGCGTGTGCCGACCGGCTCCATCGCATCGTTGATCACGACCGCCGCGTTCTCGTCAAAGCGGATGTAAGTGCCGTCGCGCCGCCGCGACTCCTTGCGCGTGCGCACGATGACAGCCTTCACCACCTTGCCCTTCTTCACCGTTCCGTCGGGCGAGGCCTCTTTTACCGCCGCCGTCACCACATCGCCCAGCCCGGCCGTCTTGCCCAGTCCGCCGCCCAGCGGCAGGATCACCTGCAGCTTGCGCGCGCCGGAGTTGTCGGCCACCGCGAGCATTGTCCTCATCTGTACCATCTCTCGTTCTCCTGCCCGGGGCTCTCACCCCAAAACCTGCTCAAAACCTTCGCGCGCTGACCATCTCACGCGTACCTGCCGAAGCGAACTACGCCTCGACCGGCTCCTTCTCGTCCAGCTGTGCCAGCGACGACCGCCGCACAATCTCCTCCAGCGACCACCGCTTCAGCTTGGACAGCGGACGCGACTCGCGGATGCGCACCACATCGCCCACGCGCGCCGAGTTCGACTCGTCATGCGCATAGAACTTGCGGTTGGTCTTCATCACACGCTTATACTTCGGGTGCGCCTTGCGCATCTCGATCTCGACCACGATCGTCTTCTGCATCTTGGTCGATACCACCACGCCGACTTTCTCATTGCGGCGCGATGCGGGAGTTTCATTCGCAGCGGTTGCGTTATTCGTTGTCTCTGCCATCGGTTAGTCCTTCTTGGTCGCTTTCTTGGTCGCGGCTTTCTTCGCGGGAGCCTTCTTCGCTGCGGTCTTCGCGGCCGCTTTCTTCGCCGGCTTTGCTTCGGATGCCGCAACGGCTGCCGCCTTCTCCGGCTTTGCCTCGCGTTCAATGTGCAGCTCGCGCTCGCGCTCGACTGTCTTGATGCGTGCAATGTCCAGCTTCAGGCCGCGCAGCTTCTTCACGCCCTCCGGATTGCCCAGCTTCATGCGGAAACGCAGCCGGAACAGCTCCTCGGCAGATTTAATCTGCTGGGCCTTCAGTTCGTCATCGCTCAGGTTGCGAATCTTTTCTATTTCCATCGGTGAACTCTCTTGAGTCAAAATTCCAAAACATAAATCTAAAAACTCTCTGGTTGCGCGGCCCTATTTCGCCGCCGCCACTACCTTCACGTCATGACGCATCACGAAGCCGGTCTTCAGCGGCAGCTTGTGCGACGCCAGGCGCATGGCCTCTTTCGCGAGATCGGGAGATACGCCCTCCATCTCGAAAAGAATCTTGCCCGGCCGCACCACGGCAACCCAGTGGTCCGGCGCGCCCTTGCCTTTGCCCATACGGGTCTCGGCCGGCTTCTTGGTGATCGGCTTGTCCGGGAACAGACGCAGCCACACCTTGCCGCCGCGCTTGATAAACCGCGTCATCGCGATACGGCTGGCCTCAATCTGGCGGTCGGTGATGTAACCGCACTCCTCTACCTTCAGCCCGTAGTCGCCGAACGACAGGTCCGAACCGCGCCACGCCTTGCCCTTCATGCGGCCGCGCTGCTGCTTGCGATACTTCACCTTCTTTGGCATCAACATACCGAAACTCCAACTGACAACTGAGAACTAACAACTGACAACTCGTATTTAGAACGCCCCGGTCGTGCTCACCTGGTCGCGCCGCTTCTTCTGCTCGTAAATGTCGCCGCGGTAGACCCACACCTTGACGCCGATCTTGCCGTAGGTGGTGTTCGCCTCGGCGAAGCCGTAGTCGATGTC
>Ga0134125_10002067_pt1 | contig 24066 bp, 22 predicted proteins | sample KB31751_FD_96464 | JGI IMG/M metagenome (GOLD analysis project Ga0134125, IMG submission 96464) | Terrestrial soil microbial communities with excess Nitrogen fertilizer from Kellogg Biological Station, Michigan, USA - KB3-175-1 | ecosystem: Environmental > Terrestrial > Soil > Unclassified ...
CGCAACCCTCGGAATATTCCGGCCCGCCATTGTGCTGCCGGAAGACTGGACGCAGTGGGACGCCGGCAAACTGGATTCTGTCCTCGCCCACGAACGCTCCCACGTGGAGCGGGACGACCCGGCTGTCCAGTTGCTTTCCGCGATCCATCGCGCCCTCTTGTGGTTCAGTCCCGCAGCCTGGTTTCTGCATTCGAAGATCGTTTGTGCGGGTGAAGAGTTGAGTGACGACGCTGCCATCGCGGTGACCGCCGACCGTCCTGCCTACGCCGGAATACTCGTGGAATTCATGCAGCGGCGAGCTCTTCCCCATCACGATGTTGGCGTTCCGATGTCACGGTATGGTAGCGCGGACCGGCGGATTCAGCGAATCCTCGATTCCTCGACGCTCTCACGCGGCATGACGTGGCTCGGCGTGATGACGATGCTCGTGATCGCTTCACCTTTTGCATATTTCATGGCGACCGCCGTACCAGCAACAGCGGCGCAGGCTCCTCCACCGGCGAGTACAAGTACGTCAACCAAGCCACACGCGGCTTCGCCGCAGACCAGGCCGGGACCCGGTCGCAACGGCGGAAGCAGGATGTCCGGCATCGTGGGGCTAGGTACTGTCACCGCGAGAGTTGTACCCATCCGCGCCTGGATTCAAGGTTCGCTCAAGTCTGTGAATTTTCAGGAAGGCGAGCCGGTTCACGCGGGGGACGTAGTCGCAGTGCTCACGGGGGTGCACGCGTCGGATCAACAACTCACAGACCAGCAGGCCGTAGTAGACCTCCTGCGTGACACTCTCACAAGGGCCAACGGGCCCGATGCGAGACGGGACGCGGAAGCCAAATACGAACTCGCTCAGCACCAGCTCGAGCTCTCTAAAGCCGGGCTCGCCGATTTCAAAATCAAAGCGCCTGTCTCCGGTATAGCCGGTTTCCGTCTGGTCGAACCGGGGAATATGGTTCGACCAACAGATGCGAACGCCATTCTTACGATCGCAGAGGTACAGCCAATCTCAGTCTTGTTTACCCTTCCGGAAAGATTCGTCCCGCAAGTTCGTGAACTCCTGGACTCAGGCAACCACCCAACGGTGGAGGCCTGGAACAACGATAATTCCGCGAGAATCGCAACCGGCGTACTGACCGCGATGGACAATCAGATCGACCCCAATACCGGCACCATCAAGCTCAAAGCCACGTTCGAGAACAAAGACCGAAAGCTTTATCCGGACCAGTTTGTGAACGTGAGGTTGCACATGAAATAACACATCCAATACGCATCTGGATTAACATGGTCTTGTATGCGCATCGTGAATTTGATCTGTGCCGCAGCCGCATTTTCCGGAATCGTTTTCGCTCAGGGTTTTCCCGATCTGCCGGGCAAAGACGTAGCCATCCGAGCCTGCAGCACCTGCCATGAACCGGAACGCGCCGCCTCACTTCGTCAGGACCGCGCCGGTTGGGACGCCACCATGTCCTCCATGGTCGGCCGCGGTATGCAACTAAGTGACACCGATTACACCACGGTTCTCGACTATCTCACGAAGGCTTTTCCGGCCGAAGCCGTCAAGCCGATCGACATCAATACCGCCGATGCAATCGATCTCGAAAGCGGCCTCTCGCTCCTGCGCAGCCAGGCGGCGGCCATCATCGCTTATCGCGAGAAACACGGCAAGTTCAAAAGCCTTGACGATCTGAAGAAAGTCCCGAACATCGATTTCTCGAAGATCGAAGCCAAAAAAGATCGCATCGCTTTCTGATCGCCCCTACTGCAGCGCCGCCGCCAGCGCGCCGGTCTGGTGCAGCAGCTCCAGCCGCGCCCGCTCCAGGTTGAACTGCGCGTCGTAGAACGCAATCCACTTCTCCCCTTCATCGATTCGCGCCTGCTCGGTTTCCCGCAGCGTCGCGCGCCCGTCATTGAGCTGATCCAGAACGAGCGTCAGGCGCTGACGCGCGAGATCCAGATCCTGCTTCGCCAGATCGCCTGCGAGCTTTGAACGGTCGATCCCCTGATACGCCTGATGCACCGCCATCTCAATCTTCGTCTTCGCGCTTTCGAGCTCCACCTGCAGGTGCTTGCGGTCCGTATCGAGTTGGGCCATTTCGGCCTTGATGCCGACTCCCGCGAACAACGGAAGCTGGATGGAAACGCCGAGTTCGCCATTGTTGCGCTGGAAATGCGCGAAATACTGATCGAGGTCGTTATACTTCGCGAACAGCGCGTACTGCGCGACCAGATCCACCTGCGGCAGACGCCGCGCTCTGGTTCCCTGGACTTCGAGCCCTTTCGCAACCATCTCGGACTGGATGCGCTTGATCTCCGGACTGGCGTCAAGCGCGCTCTGCACGGCGGCTGCTTCGTCCTGCGTCTGCGCGGGCGCCGTGCGTTCCTCGGCCGAAGGCGCCACCAGATCCGTCGCCCCGTAGCCAAGAGCAATTGCCAGCTTGCGCTCGGCCGTGTCGCGATCGGATTGGAGGTCGCTGAGCCGAACCTTCGCGCGCGTGAGATTGACCTGCGCCTGCGTTCCCTCAATGGGCAGTTCGCGGCCTTCACCAATCCGCGCCTGAATCGTGCTCAGAACTTTCTCGAAGCTGGTGATCTGTGCGCTCGCGGTATCGATCAGGCGATTGGCGCGGTCCGCATCCACATAGAGCGATGCAATCTGGAAAGCGATTTCGTCCCGCTTCTGCACCGTGGCGAAGCCCGCGGTTTTTGCGTTCTCCCGCTCCTGTTTCACGGCATAGTGCTGCGGCTGGTTAAACAGGTATTCGGTTGCCTTCGCCTGCACAATCGATGGCGCGGAACCGTCAATGCTGAGCGGGAATCCGTTCGTGTACGCCAGCCCGGTGCCCGCCCCCACCTGCGGATAGAACGGCGCCTGTGCCACTTTGATGCCCTGGACCGCCTTCAGTTCATCGAGTTTCGCGAGCGTGACATCGGGATTGTGAGTCAGCCCCCGGTCCACCGCCTGCTTCATCGTCATCGTGTAGGTTTCCGCGAAGGCACAAACGGGGACTGCGGCGGCCAGTACCGCAAGAAAACGAAAAATGCGCATGCACTATTCGTAGCGCAGCGCTTCGGTTGGATTCAACCGCGAGGCGCGACTCGCCGGCAGAATGCCGAAAATCAGCCCCACCAGGCTCGAAACCGTGAACGCGATAACGATCGACCAGGCGGAGATCGGAATTGTGAGGTCGGTCAGAAATCGGACGCTCAGCGGCATCGCCACCCCGATCAGAATCCCCAGCGTTCCCCCGCCCAGACTGATAATCACGGCCTCCAGCAGGAATTGCAGCAGGATATCCTTGCGCGGCGCGCCCACGGCCTTACGCAGCCCGATCTCGCGCGTACGCTCCGTGACCGTCACCAGCATGATGTTCATGATGCCGATACCGGAAATCACCAGCGCAATCGTCGAGACCAGCACCAGCACCAGCGTCAGCACCAGCGCGATGCTCCTCGCCGCCGCCAGAATGCCGCTGAGATTTTCGACCTTGTAGGTCGCTCCCGCGCGATGACGGCTTTCGAGCAATTCCTGCACCTGTGTCGTAACGGATGGGACATCCTGCGGATTTCGCACCTGCACGTACAGGGGGTCGATGCGATCCACCGGCACAAAATATTTCTGCACCGTGATCGGAATCAGAACCGTCTTGTCATTCAGCTCGGACTGGCCAAAGGTGGAAACTTTCTCCTTGAAAGTGCCGATCACCGTGAACTGCAAGCCGTGAATCTTGATGTTCTGGCCGATTGCCGCCTGCTGGCTGCCGTAAATGCTGGCGGCAAGCTTCTCAGTGAGTAATGCCACTTTCTGGCGCAGGTCGATGTCGCCCGCTTCGAGAAACCGCCCGGCGAGCACCAGAATGTTCCGGATCGGCTGATAATACTGGTCCGATCCAATGACAAGCAGATGCTGCTCGCGTCCATTGAGCGACATGGAATCGAAGTTGCTCTCCACTCCGGTTGCGGCCGTGATTCGGGCCGCCAGCTGGTCCCGGACCGCCTGTACGTCAGCGGGTTTGATGAAATCGCCGCTGACTTCCGCCGATGACGACTGCGTGCCAATTTCGTATGACGCGAAAATCATGTTCGATCCCACGCCTTCGATCTGCTGGAGGATATAGTCCTGACTGGTGAGCGAAATCGTGACCACCAGAATGACGGACGCGGTGCCGATCACCATGCCGAGAGCCGTCAGAAACGAGCGCACCGGATTATGCCGAAGGGCGCTAAGACTCAACCGGAATGATTCCCCGATATGCAACGCGAGTGACCCTGTGCTCCTTTTCCAACTTTAGAGCATCGCCGCTCCTGGCGCTGTCCGCGCCGGGGTTTGTGCGATAACCAGTAATGGGAAGGTACAAACGCCGATGAGCGATGTAAATTCCGACGCCTTCGTTTTCTTCGGGGCGACGGGCGATCTGGCTTACAAACAGATTTTTCCCGCGCTTCACGCGCTGGTGAAACGTCACGGGATGAATATACCCGTCGTGGGCGTCGCGAAAGCGGGCTGGAATCTCGATCAGTTGAAAACCCGCGCGCGGGACAGCATCACCACTCATGGCGGTATTGACGAGCAGGTTTTCGCGAAGCTTTCCTCCATGCTGCGCTATGTCGATGGGGACTATTGCGACGCCGCCACTTTTGCTGAGCTCGCGAAACAGTTAGCGGGCGCCCGGCGGCCGCTGCATTACTTCGCCATTCCGCCCAGCATGTTCGCAACGGTTGCGGAAGGCCTGGCGAAAGCCGGCAGCGCGGAGAACGCGCGCGTCGTCGTGGAGAAACCGTTTGGACGCGATCTCAAATCGGCGCGCGATCTCCAGAAAATTCTTTCCGAATACTTTCCGGAGCAGGCGATTTTCCGCATCGATCACTTCCTTGGGAAGGAAGCGGTGCAGAATATCCTCTACACCCGTTTCGCCAATCTGTTTCTCGAGCCGCTGTGGAATCGAACGCACGTCAGCTCGGTCCAGATCACCATGGCGGAGAATTTCGGCGTGCAGGGCCGCGGGAAATTTTATGAGGAAGCGGGCGCCATCCGCGACGTCCTGCAGAATCATCTTCTGCAGGTTCTGGCGTGTCTCGCGATGGACCCGCCCGCCGGCAACGATCATGACGCCGCCCGCAACGAGAAAGTGCGCATCCTGAAAGCGGTGCGTCCGCTGGGCCCGAACGATGTGGTGCGCGGCCAGTTTCGCGGCTACCGCGATGAAGAGGGCGTGGCGAAAACTTCCACCGTCGAAACCTTCGCTGCCGTGCGGCTTTACATCGATAGCTGGCGATGGGCAGGCGTGCCGTTCTATATCCGCACCGGGAAGAACCTGCCGATGACATGCACCGAGGTTCTCGTCAACCTGCGCCACCCCCCGCGTGAAACGTTTTTGGAAAATCTGCCGGGGCGTCCGAATCGCATCCGCCTGCGCCTGAGCCCCGAAGTGGTGATCGCGCTCCGCATGCGTGTGAAACTGCCGGGAGAGACGATGAACGGCGAAGATGTGGAGCTGATCGCCACTCACCAGCGCGGCGATGAGATGACCCCTTACGAGCGCCTGCTCGGCGACGCGCTGCGCGGAGATCAGTCGCTGTTCGCGCGCGAAGATGCGATCGAAGCGCAATGGCGCATCGTGGACGCCGTGCTCGATAACGCTACGCCGGTCTACGAATACGATCCCGGCACGTGGGGGCCACCGGAGGCCGGGCGGCTCCTCGAAGATCCGGCGGGATGGATGGATCGCGTGGATGCGGCCGTGGTCGGCAGAACGCCGGCGTGAGCCGGGAAGGAGACGATGCCATGAAGGTGCTGGTGATCGATGTGGGCGGTACTCACGTCAAACTTTTGGCGGCGGGAGAGACCGAGCCGCGGCGGTTCGATTCGGGGCCGAAGCTGACGCCCCGAAAGATGGTGAGCGGCGTGAAAAAAGCCGCCGCGGGATGGAAGTACGATCGGATCTCGATCGGCTATCCCGGCCCGGTGCTGCGCAACCAGATCATGGCCGAGCCGCACAATCTGGCGAAAGGCTGGATCGGCTTCCGGTTCGATAAGCCGTTCGGACACCCGGTCAGGGTCGTGAATGACGCCGCGATGCAGGCGCTCGGCAGCTATCACGGCGGCAAAATGTTGTTCCTCGGCCTTGGAACGGGCCTTGGCACGGCGCTCGTGGTGGATGGCATCGTGGAGCCGATGGAGCTGAGCCATCTCCCCTTCCGCAAGGGCGTTTACGAAGACTACGTCGGCCAGAAGTCTCTCGATAAGTACGGAAAAAAGAAGTGGCGCCGCTACGTGAAAGACGCGGTGGAACGTCTGGTGGCGGCGCTGGAGCCGGACGATGTCGTCATCGGCGGCGGCAATGTGAAGCTGCTGAAGAAATTGCCGGCCGGTGCTCGTGCCGGGAGTAACGACAATGCGTTTGCCGGAGGCTTTCGCCTCTGGGAGCCCGAGGCTCCGCGTCCCGCTATTCGGGTGAAACGCCGGAAGAGTTCATAACGCGAAAGGATCGTGAATGCAACTGGGAATGATAGGTCTTGGCCGGATGGGCTCGAACATGGTGCGCCGGCTTCTGAAGGACGGCCATGAATGCGTGGTGTTCGATAAATCCGCGAAGGCCGTGGAGGAGTTGACCAAGGACAAAGCGACCGGCTCCTCATCGCCGGCCGATTTCGCCGCGAAGCTGACGAAGCCGCGCGCCATCTGGCTGATGGTGCCGGCGGCAGTCGTCGATTCAACCATCCACGAACTGCTGCCCGCGCTCGAAGCGGGCGACATTTTGATCGATGGGGGCAATTCGTATTACATCGACGACATCCGGCGTTCGAAGGAATTGGCGGAGAAGGGAATTCACTACCTCGACGTAGGAACGAGCGGCGGGGTCTGGGGCTTCGAGCGCGGCTATTGCATGATGATCGGCGGTGACGCCGAATCTGTCGGGCGGCTCGATCCGATTTTCCAGACTCTTGCCCCAGGCATGCAGGCAGTGCCCACGCGCACCGTGGGCCGCGAGAAGATTGGCGGCACGGCCGAGATGGGCTATCTCCACTGCGGGCCGAGCGGCGGCGGGCACTTCGTCAAGATGGTGCACAACGGAATCGAATACGGCCTGATGGCGGCCTATGCGGAAGGCCTGGGCGTGCTGCGCGGCGCGGATATCGGCAAAGAGGCGCATGATCAGGACGCCGAAACCACGCCGATGCGCCGCCCCGAATATTACCAGTACGATTTCAATCTTCGGGACATCACCGAAGTATGGCGCCGGGGCAGTGTGATCGCCTCGTGGCTCCTGGATCTGACCGCGAACGCGCTGGTGGATGATCCCGGGCTGGCGAAGTTTTCCGGACGCGTTTCGGACTCCGGTGAAGGCCGGTGGACGATCAAAGCGGCGATTGACGAAGCAGTGCCGGTGCCAGTCCTGTCAGCGGCGCTCTATCAGCGGTTCGCGTCGCGAGGCGAATCGGATTATCAGGACAAGCTGCTTTCCGCGATGCGCTTCCAGTTCGGCGGCCACATCGAGAAAAAGTAGTAAGCCCTGTCATTGGGCGGGCGGTCCCCCGGACTGCGGTCGACCCCTGGTCGGCCTCTGCCACGGCGCTACGATTCCCGGTTCGGGTTCCCGATATACATGCGCAGCGCTTCCGCCAGCGCAATCCAGACATTCACCAGTCCGAGGCCGCTCACCGCGCCGCGCGTGAAGCCGTTCGTCCAGATCTGATGCCATGTGGGCTGCCACTGCATGGGGCCGATCCACGAAAAGTAGTTTCCGCCCCAGTTGTCGGTCCAGGGATAGATCAGCAGGAACAAGCCGAGATAGAGGCAGAAGACGATCCAGAGCAGCGCCGTGACCCGCTGCACCCATTTGAGCCGGGGCGACAACTCCGGCGTTTGCGGGGCCGCTGTGGTGACCTCCTGTTCGCGTTGCGGGGTTTCGGGAGTCATGCCGCGCCGTTCAGACGGCGAACATCTCCATCTGGCGGTCCTGCGCCATGGGCGAATGAAAGGCGGCCGCGCGAACCGGCTCGAAGCTGAAACGGTGAAGCGGCGTTGGGCCGAATTTGCGGATCGCCGCCATATGCTCGGGGGTCTGGTAGCCTTTGTGGCTCGCGAGTCCGTATTCAGGATAGTGCTGATCCCACTCGCACATCAGCTTGTCGCGGTAGACCTTGGCGATGATGGATGCTGCCGCGATCGCGTGGCAGCGTTCGTCACCCTGCACGAGCGGCTGCTGCGGCAGCGCAACCTCGAGCGGCACGGCATCCACCAGCACGAAGTCGCAGGCCGGATTGAGCTGCAGCACGGCGGTCTTCATGGCGAGCCGGGATGCCTGGTAGATGTTGATGCGGTCGATTGTGGAAGCATCCACGGCGGCCACGGACCACGCGACCGCGCGTTCGCGAATGCGTTCGGCCAGCACTTCGCGGCGGTCGGGTTCGATCTGTTTGCTGTCGTTGAGGCCGCGGATGGGGGACTCGGGCGAGAGGATGACGGCGGCGGCGACTACGGCGCCAAAAAGCGAACCACGCCCCACTTCATCGGCCCCGGCAATAAAACGAAAACCCCGCGCGCGAAGTTCCTGTTCGGTGTTGGCCTGGCACTTCCAGCGGCGCCGGATTCGGACCTGCCCATCGTTCTCAGGGTCCAGGCTCGCTTTCCTGCGGCGTGCCTGGAGTTCGTGGGGCATTCGAAGATGCGGTGAAAAACCGGCTATTCGCGTTCTTTCAGACGGGCGGCCTTGCCTTTGAGTCCGCGCAGGTAGTACAGTTTCGCGCGACGCACCTTGCCGGTGCGGACAAAGTCGATGTGGTCTACTACACTCGCATGGAGGGGGAAAATGCGCTCCACGCCCTGGCCGAAGCTGATCTTGCGAACCGTAATGGTTTCGCTGATTCCGGAGTTGTTACGGGCGATCAGGACACCTTCGAACGCCTGCAGGCGTTCCTTGTCGCCTTCTTTGATCCTGACGTGCACGCGGATGGTATCGCCGGGCCGGAACGTGACCGGCTTTGCGCGCAGGTTCTTATTGATGTACTTCTGTAACAACGCATTCTGCATATCGGGGACCTTCTGGTGGGTAAATCTCTGTTTGGGTGAAACTCTATGATACTACACGGTGTTGCGATTCGGCTACGAGCCGGCGGGCGAGGGGCCGTGTATCCCCGGCTTCCTGCGCGCGGCAGAGCGCCTTCCGCTGGGGCGGGCCGCCCCGTGTCTGTCACTTAGCCCTTCGAATATCCGGAGCCGCCATGTTCATCGACGGCGAATCCGCCTTTATTCTCTTTTCCAGCGCCTGGCCGGCGGTGGCCCCGTACGTCTCGGAGAAATCGACAAGCAGCATCTGGCCTCTGGCCGGATCCCGTTGAGCGGCATGGGCTGCCACATCGATAAGAACAGTCGATGGAAGAACCGGGGCATTGCCTGCCAGCGAACCGTTCCCCGTCATTTGCTCATAAAACCACTTCTCAGCCGATGTGAGCTGCTCCATCGTCACGCTTTCATACTGCCGCAGGCTATCCGGTGCCGTTGCGCTGGCAAATGAGGTCCCAATGGCCTTAGCGCCGGTGGCCTTCGCCTGAGGGGACAGCTCAGAAACCGTTATGGACTGCCAGGCGGTCAGCGGCGTGAGTTGTGCCGTGCCTGATTTCAGCTGATTCGATATCGGCGCCCAATAGAGCGCATCCAGGCTGTCTTTAAATAGACTGACGTTGTGCTCCGTTTTGGGCGACTTGATCTCGATCTCCGACTCGGTTGCGCCGTAACCGATTTTGGTGTAGCGGACACTTGTCTTGCCCAAAGGCAGCCCCGAAATTTCGTACGTGCCCTTTTGTCCGGTGATCGCCCTGAGCTTGCCGGCGATAATGATGCGGACGTCCTGAATAACGCAGGGCTTGACCGCAGCCATGGAGAACGAGACTGGTTTGCTGTCGCAGTTGCCGAGTTCCTTTACGATACCGCTGAGCACCTGCGCCCCCGCCGCGGCCTCCCCAAGGATTGCGAATAAGAGCATTGCCGTGATCCTGCATGTCATACTCACAGACCACCTCGGCCACATTTTATCTCCGTTTTAGCTCGCTCCGAACTGCAGGGAACCGATGATCTGTTTCCAGCGGGCCGCCGGGAGAGCTTTTGCGGCCTCGATATCAATCGCAATCGGGTATTGCTGAAAGCGATCCATCGGAGGAGTATGGAACTCCACGTGTTCCGTGACTGTCTCATCCGCCGGAGAAAGCAGCGCTCCACCGTCCTGATCACGAACCCGAAGATCCGCTATTTCGCCAGGCCGGCCCGTAACAGAAACATATCCGTGAACCCCGTCGGGATACGGCTTTCCCATATAAATGGTCACGACCAGTTGATGGAGCAGAGGGGATGAGCTTCGTTCCCCGGGCTGCCCCCAGCCCACTGCGGGATTCCATATTTTCAACTGCCGCGGTACCTTTGTTTTGCTGATGCCGGTGCTTCTGAACAGCCCCGTTCTGGCCGCGACTTCCAGGTTCATATTGAAAACTTCGGGTGGACCGCTCTGGATCTTTCGCTCAGGACTTTCGCCGTTCACCTTGAAAGATGTGGAGGTTCCCGCTGCTAACAGAGGGACGGACTCAAGATCGGAACGCAGCGGAATGGAACCTTGCCCGTCCGCCGCGTTCGCGTAGCCTTTGATCTCGTGAATCGTGGCCGATGCCGCCGTGCTGTCGTTCAATACCGTGGCACTCGTGGTGACGGTCTGGCCAGGCGTCGAATCCAGTGGCTGTGCTTCGGTAAATGTCACCTGGAGGTCCGCCGGATCGAAAAGAACGGCGAAATATCCGTGCAGGGCAAAGATGGCGCCGATGATCGCAACAACGCCCAGGATGGACTCCTTTAATGACAGCGCCGCAAAAAAGCTTTCTTTCGGGCGCTTCAGCTCGGAGACCGATCCCCGGATGTCGGGCGCGCCGAGGTGCAGGTCGTGTTGAAGCTTCGGTGAATAGATTTGAAAGTGGTCGCGGGTTCGCCAATAAACAATCAGCGTGCGGTCGGGATCTTCGTTCACGTGCAGCAACACCAGCCCCGGATACCGCTCTGAAGCAAAATCCGGTGGTAACGTGAACGCCGCGGAGATCCGGAAGATGGCGATGAACGGAACCGTCTGATCCGGCTTTAACTTGCCGAATACAGCTTTAACGGCAGTGGTCAGGTTTCCCATTGACGTTTCCGTACGTCAATAATCTAACAGGAAGTCCACGCCTAACGCAGGCGGCATTCTCCGTCTAAGCATTCATGTCACTCCGGATTTACGCCGGCCTGGCGCTGACGCTCGGCGCCGCTGCCGCTGCATTCGCTCAGCAAGCGCTGACTCTTGAGCAGATTGTTCAGAAGCACGTCGACGCCATCGGCGGGATTGAGAAGATCCACGCCCTGAAGTCGCTGGTGATCCGGGGTATGTATCACGAGGGCGGGGAAATACCACCGGGCACGCCGATCGTCGCGCGGAATTACATGGCGTTTCTCCGCCCCTGCTATCAGGTGATCGGCGACCCGGCCAATCCCAATCCAGACCTTCGAGAAGGGTTCGACGGCAGCAGTTGGGAGTATTACGGAGATCCGGGCGTGGTCATCCGGACCGTCGGCGCCGCAGCGGCGGCCACTCGGCACACTGCCGAGTTCCTGCACGACTCCCTCGTCGATTACCGGGAAAACGGAACCAAACTGGAGTTGCAGGGCACGGAAAAGATTGACGGCAAGGACTGCTACAGGATCTTCGTGACGCTGAGCGACGGATTCCGGAAGTATCTGTTTGTCGATGTCGAGAGCTTCATGATCGTCGCCGGACGAGGCTCGGCTCCGATTCATGCGTTCGGCGCGCCCGTGACGACGGAAGGGAGATTTCTCGATTACCAGCCGACGAACGGAGTTCTGATGCCGCACCGCATCATCGAAGTGGAACTGGCGACCGGCAAGGTCCTCTCCGACGCGCGCAATGTGACAATCGAAGCGAATACCATTACCGATCCCTCCATCTTCAGTCCCGCGCCGCGAAAGAAGACGCCTCTCCAGGATCTCCTCGAAAAACTCTACGAAGAACGGACCGACTCGGTGAGCGTCCTGTATTCCTACCGGCTGTTTCGCCGGACGCACCCGGATGTGGACACGCGCGAAGGCATCGAATTCATCGGCTATCAGATGGCGAAGACGAAAGACTATCCGTCATCCATCGAGTTGCTGCGAGAGAATGCCGCGGACTATCCGAACTCCGCGAGCGCGCAGTTCGGTTTGGGCCGTGCGCTGCAGGCTTCGGGCGATTCCGAAGGTGCCGCGAAGGCGTTTCAGCAAGCGCTGAAAATCGATCCGCAATTTAAGAAGGCAACAGACGGGTTGAACGCACTGCGCTGACTGGCTGACTCAGATACGGCCTCTTCGTCCGGAAGCACCGCGGCCCCCGCGGCCACGGCCTGACGGCGACGAAAGCATCTGCACCATCTGATCGATGAGATCGCCGGAAACATCGGCGTTCAGGGAGAACGACCGGCCGCCCTGCTCCACGGTGAATCCGTCCCAGAATTTCAGCAACTCCGGACGATTTTCGGGCACGCTCAGGCGGCCCAGACCGATGAGACCCTTGGCGGCGTCGCGGAGGTTCATGGCGTCTTTTTCCGTGCCGGTAGTGCAGTGGATGCCGCCCACGAATCCGGTGGAAATATCGGCTGAAAACCAGGTGCTCTGAATCCCTTTGAAGATGGACGAAAAGTCGATTCCGTTGTTGCCCGCGCGCGGCATGTTCTGCGCCAGGAACTGCGCGAAGCCGGTTGACACGCCCCAGAGCGGTGTCTCCGGGCTCAGCGATCCCACGCTCTTCAGCAACTGATCGGCGGCGTGGTGGACGCCCCGGGCCTTCCACTCGTCGAGAGCCGCTTCGATCGCCGGAATCTGTCCCGCGGCGGCAAGCGTCGAATCGAGGATGCAGAATCCGGACTCGTCGAGAACGTGAATGTTGTACTCGCCGTGGCGCAGGAGTGTCAGCCCTGCCATCGGCTCCTGCTTCACGTTGAATTTCCCGCGCGCCAGCAGAACGGTACCGTTGTCCGTTGTGGCGGAGAGGATTTCCCGCACATCGCGCCGCGGGTCGAACCCGGTTTCGCGCGCGAACTGATCGAGCTGCGGCAGCTTCTGTTGCGCCACCAGCTTTCGATAAAGCTCCGAGCCGGTGATCTGATCCATGTGGCCGCCGACAAGGCCGTTCGTTCCCGGCGGCACCATGCGGATGAGAACGTTGTCGATCCGCGGGCTGGCGGAGCAGAGACCCGCGGCGAGAATCGCACAGGAGAAAAGGGCCAGTTTCATGTCAGAACGTGCGCCGGCGGAAGTGAAGAATTCCGGCGCCGAGCATGACCGCACCGAAGATTGCCGTACTCCAGACCGGCATCCAGCTTTCGATCGGCTGATTCAGAATAATGTGCCGGATCATAACGCTGATGTCCGACGTCTTCGGCAGCGCGTAATAAAGTATCTTCACCGTCTGGCGCGACCACTCCGAGCTCAGCAGTCGATCGATCTGCTGGTGCTGCGCCAGAATCGGCGTCAGGAACATGATCGCGAAGCTCGTCATGATGGCGATGGCGGCACTTTCCCATAGGACGCCTATCAGCACGATGACGGCCAGAAGCACCGCGAAGATAAAGATCGTAAACAGACTGGAATACAGATAACCGATGCCCCAGAGCCCGGTCTTCACTCCGAAAATAATCCACGATCCGGCGATCAGATAGACGATATTGGCAGCCACCACCAGGAGATTCCCCAGGTAGCGGCCCAGCAGGATACGGGTCCGGGAAACCGGCTTCGAAAGCAGCAGTTCGATGCGGCCCGGCTCGAAGACCGAGGCCACCAGTCCGGCCGAGGCGAATACCGAAAGCGCCATGCCGAAGAAATACAACGCCATGGCGATCACGCTCTGCGTCTGTTGCACCAGACTCTGCACATCCGTAGTGGGCATGGCGCGGCCGAACAGAGTCACGGTGGCGAGCGCTCCGGCCACCACGTCGATCCGCATGATGAAAATCAGAAACACCAGCAGTGCCGTGCAGCAGCCGGCGAAGCCCCAAAAAATGCGCCGCGCGAAGGCTTCCCGGAACGTATCGAGTATCAGGGCGACGGTGGCGATCATGCGTGGTGCGGGTCCTCCACGGTCTTCATGAAGACCTCTTCGAGCGTGCTGCGGGTGCGGCCGAAAGTTTCGACTTCGCACTGGTGGGAGCGCGCGAGATCCAGGGCGCGATTGGCTTCCTCGCGGGTCTGGAAAACGAGCTGCAGGTTGCCGTTATTCTGCGCGGCCGTGCGGGCCCGCGCGCGCAGCTCGGTTTCGAGATTCTCAGGCGCGCCTGCGATCTCGAGCCGGTAACCGCTCCCGCTCGTCAATTCGAGCACCGTGCCGCTCAGCGCGAGTTTGCCTTTCTGGATGATCGCTACTTCCCTGCAAAAGAGCTCGACTTCCGCGAGCAGATGGGAGTTCAGGAAAATCGTCACGCCCTGCTGCTCGAGTTGCAGCAGCACCTCGCGGATCTGCTTACGTCCCACGGGGTCGACACCGTCGCTCGGCTCATCGAGCACCAGCAGCCGTGGCGAATGGATCAGGGCCTGGGCGAGCCCGACCCGCTGCAGCATGCCTTTCGAAAACTTGCCGAGCCTCAGGTGGTGCGCGCGTGACTCCAGGCCTACCAACTCCAGTAATTCCGGGATTCGCCGCCGTCGTTCGGAAGATGGCATCCCCGAAAGAGCGCCGTAAAAATCGAGCATGTCCCAGCCGGTGAGATAAGTGGGGAAGCGGTGATTCTCGGGAAGATAGCCGATGGGGGCGCGCGCCGCCGGTTCGCGCGAATCGCGGCCGAAGACCATGGCGCGGCCTGTAGTGGGATGAGCTGCCGAAAGCAGCATCTTCACAAATGTCGTTTTCCCTGCGCCGTTTGGCCCGAGCAGCCCGTACGTGGAGCCCACCGGGACCCGCAGCGAAATGTTGTCGACGGCCGTCAGGGAGCGTTTGGACCAGCCGCTGGCGAAGACCTTGGTCAGGTTTTCGGTCTCGATGGCATAGACGGGCATTATCAGTTAGTTACGAAAGAAATGCTGAGAAGTTCCATGAAATGGCGTTTCTTAGCCTTCAGTTCCGCACTCCGGGCGCTTCCGTGCGGCCCGCCAGCGGCTGCACGGCGCTGCCGCCGCAAACCGCAACGCCGGTTTTCAGCAGAGCCGCCAGAAGATTGCCCAACATGGCGTAAAGAACCTGTTCGGTCAGCGGCTGGCGCCCCGGCAGCCGGAACGACGCCGGCAGCTCTTTGGCAATGCGTATCTTCAAACCATTAGACAGGCTTCGGCCGGAACGGTCACGCTTGTTGGCGATCGAAATCGGGGTTTGCATCACCCCGCCGGTTCGGCCATCCACATAAAACTGGCAGCGCGAAAACCAGCCGAGATTGGCGGGGTCGGCCGCATCGAACAGCAGCAACGGCGATTCGCGCTGAGTCGCGGTAATGTCGAGAACGATGTTGCCGGCCGAGTCCCTGGTCCGGGTCTCAAAGCCTGCCTGCTCGGCCACTTCGGTAACGGCGTCGGCATCAATCTCCAGAAGGATGAGCTTGTGGGGGCCGGCTTGTAAAACCTGCATAAAGAATCAGTGAATCCCTCGGCGGTTCCGTTGCCACCCTGGAACCCTGTTGTCCAGAATACCAATGATCGGTGTTAGTGGGAGTAGACCGACAACTCCGATCTTCCGACGGTGGAAACCGATTGCGGGCGGTATCCCGATTCGAGCAGCCGCGAGACCCCGGCTTGCTTCTCCGATGGCGTTGTATAGGGCGAGGCGACGAGCACGACGCGCGGGGAGAGGCAGTTGGCATCCGCAATTTCGGGCTGGAAGAATTCGTAGAGGCCGCGATCACGGGCCGGCACTACCGCGATGCAGGCGCCCTGCCGCGCTTCCGCCATCAGCGCGTTGGCGGCCTGCTCGAAATTGTCGTGCGGCGCGGTGAAGTAGCGGTAGCTGAACCACACGCAGACAGCGGCGAGCAATGCCATCAGGGGACGGCCGGGGCGGGGCAGGTGCTCCGCGCCGAATGCGGCGGCCACGGCAACGGCCGGCAGGATCCAGAGGATCTGGCGCGCGGCGATGAAATAGCCGGAGACGGCATCCGCCAGCAGCGCGAGCAGAATCGGGATGCCGATCCAGTATGCGAGGAATCTTCGATGCCGCGCCGCCATGGTGCAGAGAATGAGGAGCAGTCCGGAACCCCAATAGCCCGCGCCGGCGGCTTCGCGAAACAGCATAAGGGGCGTCTTCGCCGAAAGGGTGAAATGAACGTCAGACGAGGCGAGGCCTGGCTGCCAGATGTCGCTGGCGTAGAGGTACCACGGGAGGAAAGCGGCTATGGCTACTCCCAATGCGATCGCGGCCGAGCGTCTGCGCTCATAGAGCAGGTGCGCGAAGCCGACGAAGATCGCATAGGGCTGCGTGTAGATGGCGGCAATCAGTGCGAGCGTATAGAGCGTTGTGTTGCGGCGAAGAAACAGCCAGGTGGCAAGGGTCGAAAACAGGAGCGCCTGGGAATAGACACGCGATTCGCAGGCGTAGCGCAGGGTTTCCGGGAACAGCGCGAAGATAGCGGCCGCGAGCCACGGCCAGGTGAGACCGAGTTCCGCCGCAATCATTCCGGTAAAGAAAACCGCGCCGGCCACGAACAGCGCGGAGGGGAGGCGCGCCCAGCGCGCGGAAAAACCTGTCACGCGCATGGAAGTTTGCTGGATCAGATAACCGAGCGGCGCGGCCCCTGGCTGATGGGGAAGGGAATCGAATAATTGCGCCGGCGTCGTATTGCGCGTTTCCTGAAGCTGGATAATCTCATCGAGCCAGAGCGGGAGCGTCCCGCCGAGTGCGAGGGCGATCATCAGGAAGACCGCGGCTACCGTTAAAGTTTTCCGCACTTAGAGTTTGGGAAGCGCGCCGCTCTCACTGCGAGCGGGTGCGACTTCGAGGGGTTCAGGAATGGCATCGCCTTCGCCCGGCGCGAGGAACAGGTTGTCATCGAGCGCATGCTGCCGCGTGTACATATCCCAATAGCGTCCACGCAGGCGGAACAACTCGGCGTGAGTGCCACGTTCGACGATGCGCCCATCTTCAATGACCAGGATCTGATCGGCGCGGCGAATTGTGGAGAGACGGTGTGCGATCACGAAGGTGGTGCGGCCCTTCATCAGAATCGCGAGACCTTCCTGAATCATCGCTTCGGATTCGGAATCGAGACTGGATGTTGCCTCGTCCAGAATGAGGACGCGGGGATCGGCCAGAATGGCGCGCGCGATGGAGAGGCGCTGCCGCTGGCCGCCGGAGAGCTTCACGCCGCGTTCGCCCACGATGGTGTCGTAGCCGAGTTCGAGCTTTTCGGCGAACTCATCGACACGCGCGGTGCGGCAGGCGGCGAGGAATTCTTCCTCGGTGGCTTCGGGACGCGAGAAGACGACGTTCTCGCGAATCGTTCCATCGAAGAGGAACGTCTCCTGGAGCACCACGCCCAACTGGCCGCGGAAGCTCGGCAGCTTCACCGTGCTGAGATCGACGCCATCCATATAGATATGGCCGGCGGTCGGTTTGTAGAAAGCGCTGATGAGGCCGATGGTGGTCGACTTACCGGAGCCGGAAGGGCCGACGAAGGCCGTCACGGTATCCGGTTTTGCGTGAAATGAAATCTCGTGGAGCACATCGCGGCCGGGCGTATAGGCGAATGTGACGTTGTCGAAAACCACGTCGCCGCGGATGGGGCCGATATCGCGCGTGCGGCCAGGGTCCTGGTCTTCGGGCCTTTCCGCCAGAACCTGGCGGGTGCGTTCGAGACCGGCGAGAGCTTCGGAAATCTGGGTCCCGATATTCACCACGCCGACGACCGGGGCGATCAGGAACGCCAGCAGCGCGACGAATTCGAAGTACTCGCCGGTCGTCATCTTTTTGGCCAGGATCGAATGCGCCCCGATATACATGACGAGCGCGCCGACGATGCCCATCAGCACGGTGGCGGAGAGCGACATGACAGACATGGCGGTCAGGCTCTTGCGAACGTTATCCAGCAGGCGCTGCACGCCTTCGGCAAAAACCGAGGCTTCGCGCGCTTCCGCGTGATAACCCTTGATGACGCGCACGCCGCCGAGCGATTCGGTGAGGCGCCCCGTGACTTCGGCGCTGATTTTGCCGCGCTCGCGAAAGATCGGGCGAATCGTCCGGAAGGCGCGGCTCAGAGTCGCTCCGAAAGCCAGGACTACGCTCAGCGCGAGCAGAGTCATCAGCGGACTGATATGTAAAAGAATGACGAGCGAACAAAGTGCGGTCACCACGCCGCCGAAGAAATCCACCAGGCCGGTGCCAATCAGATTCCGGACCCCTTCCACGTCACTCATGATGCGGGAAACCAACTGGCCGGTTTTGTTGGAATCGTAGAACGTAACCGGCAGCCGGCCGACGTGTTCCTGCACTTTGGCGCGCAACTCCGCGATCAGTTTCTGACCTTCGATGGAGAGCAGTTGTGTCAGCGTGAAAGAGGTAACGCCCTGGATCGCGGTGGCGGCCAGCACGGCGAGCGTCAGCGTGGTGAGCATGCCGACCTGGCCTTTGTTGATGACGTTATCGACCAGATATTTCGTGGAGGATGGCAGGACTAACCCGAGGAGCCGGTTGATGATAATGAGAACGAAGCCCAGCGCCAGCATGCCGCGCCGAGGGCGAACCAACTCGCGGATGTCAGGCCAGAGATCGCGCAGCCGCTCGGAGGCAGGACGTTTGGGTGTATCGGGTTTATCTCTGTCGTTTCTTCGTGCGCTGCGGCCTTCGCCGTGTCCCATGCCGCCTGAAAGTCGCAAGTGAGATTACTGCTTTCCGCCGCCGACGTAATAACCCGGCCGCGTATGCGCCTGGTAGGTTGGTTCGCGGTCGATTGTCACGTTAATGGTGTGGAAGCCGCCCTCGCCCGCGTTGCTTGGCGCGTAGGAAACCAAATACTGGCTGTGCAGATTCTGGCTGATCTTCTGAATCGCCTCTTCGAGCCCGCGCTGGCGGTAGAAAATGAATTGCGATCCGCCCGTCGCGTTGGCGAACTGAGTGGAGTGATCTTTCACGAAGATGGCTTTGGTGTCGATGAAAATTTCCTTGAGCAGTGGGACAAACTGGGCGCGATTCGAAAGACCGAAGTTCTGTTCGGCCGAGGTCGGCGTGCTCGGGATTCCCATGGGGAGATTCTGGTTTGCGATATCGATATCGGCCCGCGGATAGGGCTGGTCCTGTTTTTGAGTCAGTCGAACGGCGAGTTGAGATATATCGACAACATCGACTTCAACATTGGCCAGCGTCGCCATGGCCAGCACTTCCTTGAGATGCGCCTGGCTGCCTTCGTCGCGCGTTTCGCTGACCAGCAGCAAAACGCGGCGGTTGGCGGCGGGGCGTTTCGAGAGCATATAGATCCCGTGCTCCACGGCGTCATCGAGACGCGTGCCGCCGCAGCCCGGCTTCAGATTTTCGATGGCAACCTTGATCTTGTCGTTATCGGTTGTGAAGTCCACCGGAGTGGCGAGCCGGCAATCGAACTCGAGGACCGCCGCTTCGCCGGATTTACCGGTGATCTGGGTCAGCAGAGTGCCGAGCTTTTTCAGTTGCGGCAGGATGGCTTCGACGCGTGACGATTTTTCGATCGCGACCACAAGGGAGATCGGCATGTAGGAAGTGTCGACGCTGATGTTCTGTTCGACGCCATTGTCATAAAGGTGAAACTGGCTCGGCTTGAGAGCATCGACGATGTTCCCGTCGCGATCGGTGACGAGGACGGGTGCGACGATGTTCTGCACGGTCGTCTGGAAAGATGTGATTGCGTCGATCGCCGGGGCGTTATCGGACGCGGAGGGGCTGGCCGGTTTTGGGTTCGGCGCCGGCGATTTCTGAGCCAGGGCGACCACCGCAACCATCAATCCGAAGGCAATTCGCTTCATCATTGTCACGCCTCTCTTCTGCGCGCGCCGCCCGGGGGTTCGTGGGCGGTCCGTCCATTCAGCAGATCGTGCACGTGCGGTACCAACTCCAAAATAGCATTTAACGACTCCAGCGCGCCCTTCGGCGAACCTGGCAGCGCTACGATCAGGGTCCGCCCGGCGGCTCCCGCGAGGCTGCGCGACAGGCTGGCTAAAGGCGTGAAAGCACGGCCCGAAGCGCGCATCGTCTCGCCGAATCCGGGGATCTCGCGGTCGATGACATCGCGTACGGCTTCCGGTGTGACGTCTCGCGCAGCGAGGCCCGTTCCACCGGCGGTGAATACCACGTCCGCGAGGCTGCGCTGGGCGATCTCACGCAGGCGCGCGGCGATGCGCTCGCGCTCGTCGGGAAGGACTTCGACGCCGATTACGCCATAATCCGCGGCGCGCAGGTAATCGGCTACGGCGGGACCGGATCGATCGATACGCGTCTCGGCGTAAACGCCGTCGCTGATAGTGAGCACGAGCGCGCGAATCACCGCCGGAAATCCCCGCTCTTGCCGCCGGTTTTTTCGAGGAGATAGACGTCCTGAATTTCGACGCGTTTATCGAGCGCTTTGGTCATGTCGTAGATGGTGAGCGCGGCGACGGCGGCGGCGGTGAGGGCTTCCATTTCAACGCCGGTCTGCGCGGTGGTGACGACGGAGGCGATGACGCGAAGTCCGTCCGGTTCCGGCATGATGGCGACATCGGCGTGAGAGAGCGGGAGCGAGTGGCAGAGCGGAATCAACTCCGCGGTTCGCTTGGCCGCCTGGATGCCGGCGATGCGCGCGACGGCGAGCGGATCTCCTTTCGGATTGGAGGGCAGGGCAGCCAGAACCTCCGGGCTCATGCGGACGAAGGCATGGGCGCGGGCGGTGCGTTTGGTTTCGGCTTTGTGGCTGACGTCCACCATGCGGGCTTTGCCCGAATCGTCAAAGTGCGTGAGTTTGCTCATTTGGGGAGTACGGAAATTGGCTCGCCCGCGGCGTATTCGGCCTGTGCGGGATCGGCGATCAGGAAACAGTTAGCGCGGGCGAGGGCGGCGATGTCGCCTGAACCTTTGGACGCTACAGGTGTGATTTCTCCGCCACTCAGCACGGCAGGGAGAAAGCGCGTGAGGCCGGGCTTGTGGCGGAAGGGAACGGTGAGTCTGGCGAGGCTCAGCGGCAGCGAAGTATCGGAGGCGCCGCCGAGGAGGTGGATGGCGGCGCGGGCGAAGACTTCGAACGTGACCATGGTTGAGACGGGATTGCCGGGGAGACCGAAAAAGAAGCGGTCTCGGGCGCGTCCGAAGACGACGGGCTGACCGGGCTGCATCAGGACGCGGTCGAAGAAAAATTCGGCGCCGAGGCCGGCCAGCGCGGGTTCGACCACATCGTAGCGGCCTGCGGAGACGCCGCCGCTCAGCAGAAGAAGGTCAGCTTCGAGGCCCTGTTCGATTCGGGCGCGGGTATGGTCTTTGGTGTCGCGGGCGATGGGGAGAATGACCGGAATGCCGCCCGCGCGGGTGACCTGCGCGGCGAGGGACCAGGCGTTGGAGTTGCGGATCTGGGCGTCGCGGGGTGTTTCGTTGGGTTCGATGATTTCGTCGCCGGTGGCGAGGATGGCGACTTTGGGTTGCGGAAAAACCGCCACGGAGGTTCGACCTACCGAGGCCAGACAGGCGATGCCGGTGTAGTCGAGGCGGGTTCCTCGTTCGAGGAGGGTGGCGCCTTCGCGGACCTCGGCGCCGCGGGAAACGACGTTCAAATTGGGTTCGTTTTTTCGAATTGTCAAATTGGGTTCGTTTTTGCGAATCGCCGCTATGGTGCCGTCCGGGTTCCGGGTGGCGTGCTCGACCATGAGGACGGCGTCGGCGCCTTCGGGCATGGGGGCACCGGTCATGATTTCAACTGCCTCTCCGGACTGGACGGTGCCGCTAAAGACTTGCCCTGCACGAACTTCACCGATAATCCTGAGATTTAACTGGAGGTCGGCCGTGCGGATGGCGAACCCGTCCCGCGTGGAGCGGTGGAAGGGCGGGTAGTCGCGATCGGCGAAAATGTCTTCGGCCAGGACGCGCCCGGAGCAGTGAGCGAACCCAACCGATTCGATGGCGGCGGGCGGCATGGCGTCAGCGAGTTCGCGCAGGACTGTTGCACGCGCATCGTTGAAGGAGAGAGCCGCCACGAAATCCAGTTTAAGGCTTTTGATACCTCGGGACCGGATACGACGGTGACGTCGGGCAACGTTGGAAGTGGGGCAACTGTTTGATTGTGCGCGGGATGCGATTTGCGCAGGATAGACAAAAAAAGTTGTCACTCACTCCCAGGGCCCTTATGGCTGGATGCCATACTGGTGCCCGGTGCCCGGTAGAGTTGCGGTCACAACAAGCCGGATTACAGTCGAGGCCGGCAAGCGCGGAGGAGAGCTCTGCATTCGGCTGGCTGGGCGCCGGAATGAGCGAGGGTCAGATTCTCGATGAGCATCCAGATCTGGCGAAGTCTGACTTCCCGGCTGTCTATCGTTTCGCCGCCGACGCCGGACGCAACGGCCCTCTCGGTTGAGCCTCCTTTTTTGAGAACCTGTCTCCCCGGTTGACGGTTGGGCTGGCTTCGCTGTTTCCCAGCTGTGTCCAGGTTCGCGATGTGGGACTCAAGCAATCCGATGATCGGGAAATCTGGCAATGGGGCGGGGATAACGGTCACGTTCTCGTCACAGCCGCCTCGATTTCGACTAACTTACGTAACTTTCGCACGCTTCAGCAGTATTTGTCCTCAGCGGCATTCTGCGCCGGAGACTCGGCTTCCCGGTCTGCAGCGCGGCTCGACCCAATGAGTGCTGTCGGAGGAATAGGGCCTTGTTCGACGACGTGCTGCAGGATGTCCGCTGATATGTCCGGGATGAAACTCGCGATTCTCGTCTTGGTTGCGCACTCGGCGCTCGCGGCGAACTGCGCCGATCTGTCCTCGCTGCATCCGCCGAACACCGCCATTACACTGGCGCAGACGGTGGAGGCGGGTGCGCTGCCCATGACGGGACCCGGGCAGACGCCAAACATCTTTAAAACCCTGCCGGCCTTCTGTCGCGTGGCGGCGACCCTGACGCCGAGTTCGGATTCGGACATCAGAATCGAAGTCTGGCTGCCGGCGGAGAACTGGAACGGGAAATTTCAGGCGGTCGGGAACAGCGGATGGGGCGGGTACATCAGCTATCCCGCCATGGCAAGGGCGCTCGCCCACGGCTACGCGACGGCCAGCACCGACACGGGGCATGCGACGGAGGGGGCTTCGTTCGCAATGGGACATCCGGAGAAGCTGGTGGATTTCGGATCTCGCGCCGTACATGAAATGACGGTCGAGGCGAAGGCGCTGATTGCTGAGTTTTATTCACAGCCGGCGCGACATTCGTACTGGAACAGCTGTTCGACCGGCGGGCGCCAGGGCCTGATGGAGGCGCAGCGCTTTCCGGCGGACTTTGACGGCATTGTGGCGGGCGCGCCGGCGAATTACCTGTCGCATCTGCAGGCCTGGACGTTGTGGGTTCCGAAGGTGGTGCATGAGTCGGAGGGAAGCTTTCTCCCGCGTGCGAAACTTGCGGTGATCCATAAGGCCGTGATGAAAGCGTGTGACGCGCTCGATGGCGTGAAGGACGGGGTGATTGAAGATCCGAGCCGATGTCATTTCGATCCCGGGGTCCTGAAGTGCGAGGGCGCGGATACAGCGGCGTGTCTGACTTCGGCGCAGGTGGAGTCGGCGCGCAAGCTGTACGGACCAGTGGTGAACAGCGCAGGCACGAAGATTTTTCCGGGTTTCTCTCCGGGCAGTGAGATGGGATGGGACTTGTTGGCCGGGGCGGAGCCGATTGCGGATCCGGTCGGCGCGTTCAAATATGTGGTGTTCAACAATCCGGCCTGGGACTGGACCACTTTGAATTTCGACGGCGACGTCGCTGCGCTTGAGAAAGCCTACGAGCCGGCGGTGGATTCGACCCGGCCAGATCTGCGGGCGTTTGCGGGGCGGGGCGGAAAGCTGATTATGTATCACGGCTGGAACGACCACCTCATTGCGCCGGGGAACACCGTCGATTACTACAATGCGGTC
>Ga0134125_10002069_pt1 | contig 24056 bp, 24 predicted proteins | sample KB31751_FD_96464 | JGI IMG/M metagenome (GOLD analysis project Ga0134125, IMG submission 96464) | Terrestrial soil microbial communities with excess Nitrogen fertilizer from Kellogg Biological Station, Michigan, USA - KB3-175-1 | ecosystem: Environmental > Terrestrial > Soil > Unclassified ...
CGCGCCCATGTTCTCGAACTTGTCCTCGAGCTCGATCTCCTTCGCCACCGTCACACCGTCCTTGGTGATGCGCGGCGCGCCGAACGACTTGTCGAGCACGACGTTGCGGCCCTTCGGGCCGAGCGTGACCTTTACCGCGTTGGCGAGGATATCGACGCCGCGCAGCATGCGGTCGCGCGCGTCGCCGGAGAATTTAACGTCCTTGGCAGCCATTTGAATTCACTCCACTGGATTTCTGGGTTGACCCTCATCCTGAGGAGCGGCGTAGCCGCGTCTCGAAGGATGAGGCCGATGACTCGTTGTGCTCGTCCTTCGAGACGGCGCCTGCGGCGCCTCCTCAGGACGAGGATCGTCGTCAGGCGATCACGCCCATGATGTCGGACTCCTTCATGATCAGGAGATCCTCGCCGTCGATCTTGACCTCGGTGCCGGACCACTTGCCGAACAGCACGCGGTCGCCGGTCTTCAGGTCCATCGGGGTCAACTTGCCGGCCTCGTCGCGGCCGCCCGGGCCGACGGCGACGACCTCGCCCTCTTGCGGCTTCTCCTTCGCGGTATCGGGGATGATGATCCCGCCTTTGGTCTTCTCGTCTGCCTCGATGCGGCGCACGACCACGCGGTCATGCAGGGGACGGAACTTGGTCTTGGCCATGGCTTCCTCGTCGGCGCTCCCGCGCGTCACTGAACTGTAGGGAAATTATCGATTTTCCAAGCCGTTAGCACTCAGCTAGTGGGAGTGCCAGCAGCCGACCGGGAGATATTGCGGATCGCCTGGAGTGTCAAGCGAAAGGGGCGTCGCCCGCTACCGCGCCGGGCCCCGTTCAGGGCGAAATCTCACGGTTCTGCTTGCGCTTGGCGGCCTCCGCCCGCAATGTCGATTGCCGTCATTCAGGAGCCCCGATGCGTCAATTCAGCCTTCGCCTGAGCCCGATCCTGTCCGCCGCGCTGCTGGCGCTGGCGCTGGCCGGGTGCGCGACGACCTCACCGGCGCCGCCGGAGCCGGCCGCGCCGCCGGTGACGCCGACATTGCCGCCGGCCTTCCCGCCGCAGGATCTCGTCGGGCGCTGGGGGCTCGCCGCCTATCACGTCGCGACCGACCGCGAGCGCACCGAGGCGGCGGCGCTGAACGCGTGCTCGCAGCCCTACGTCATCACGCTCGGCCCCGGCGGCGGCGTCATGATGCACCTCGCCGATCAGGCGACGCCGTCCGAGCTCAAGCTCAAGGGCGCGCCGGGCGGCAAGACGTTCATCGGCCCGGCCGAGGACCCGCCAGGCGGCCAGCAGGACCGCGAGGTCGAGCAATTCGACGGCCGCATCCTGATCACGCGCTGGATCGATCCGGAAGTGCAGGGCCGCTACGGCACGATGGTCTACGTGCGCTGCCCGGCCGAGGGCGCAAAGAAGCCGCGCGGCAGGAAGCCGGCGGCCAAACCGAAGCCCAAGCCCGCCGCGAAGCCGGCTGCGAAGCCGGCGCAGTAACTCTTACCCTCCCCCTTGGGGGAGGGCCGCTCATCGAGCGTCAGCGTGATGAGCGGGGTGGGGGTATAAGTTTCTCGATCCAATTGACCCCCAACCCCTCCCCACAAGGGGGAGGGGAGTTCGCCTCATACGTGGCCGATGCAATCCATCCAAAATTTCCTCACCGGCCCCTGGCGCGCCGTGCCCGTCCTCGGCGTGACGCAGATCACGGCCTGGGGCGCGATCTTCTACACGCCGGTGCTGATCGTGCCGCTGATCGCCGCCGACCGCGGCTGGTCGATGTCGTTCGCCATGGGCGGCTTCTCGCTCGGCCTGCTCACCGCCGGCATCGCCGCGCGCTATGTCGGCGCGTCGATCGACCGGCTCGGCGGCCACGTCACCATGACCTGCGGCTCGCTCGGCGGCGCGCTCGGCCTCGTGCTGATCACGCACGCGACGAACCCGGTCGCCTATTGTGCGGTGTGGATGCTGCTCGGCGTGTCGATGGCGGCGAGCCTCTATGACGCCGCCTTCGCCAGCCTCGGCCGCATCTTCGGCATGGGCGCGCGACGGCCGATCACGGCGCTGACGCTCGCCGGCGGCTTTGCCTCGACGGTGAGCTGGCCGGTGACGCATCTTCTGATCGAGGGCATCGGCTGGCGCGGCTGCTATCTCGTCTATGCCGCGGTGCTCGTCCTCATCAACGCGCCGCTGCACGCGTTTCTCCTGCCGCGCGGACACGCCGATGTCGACGCGCCCGAGACGGCGGCGGCGAAGAAGCCGGCAAAGCTCGTGCCGGCGAAAGGCCTGACCTTCGTGCTCGTGGCGTCGGCCTTTGCCTGTTACGCCTTCGTGCCGTCTGGCCTGTCGGCGCACCTGCTCGCCATCTTCCAGCGCGAGGGCATCGACGCCGGCACGGCGGTGTGGATCGGCGCGCTGTTCGGCCCGGCGCAGGTGCTGGCGCGGCTCATCGAATTCTCCTTCGGCCGCGACCTGCATCCGATCTGGGTGGCGCGCTTCGCATTCGGATCGCTGCTCGTCGCCTTCGCGATGCTGGCATTGACCGGCATGTCGGTGCCGGTTGCCGCGGTGTTCGCGGTGATGTTCGGCGGCGCCAACGGCCTCGTCACCATCGCGCGCGGCGCGGTGCCGCTGACCTTGTTCGGCGCTACCGGCTACGGCCGGCTGATGGGGCGTCTCGCCGGGCCGTTCCTGCTGGTGCAGTCGGCCTCGCCGCTGGTGATGGCCTTCGTGGTCGAGCGCGCCTCGGACGCGGCCGCGCTGGCGCTCGCCGCCGCCTTCGCGGCGGTCGCCTTCATCTGCGCGATTTTGATAAGGCGCCCGGCCTAGCCGAACAGCGCGTCGACCGCGTGCTGGTCGACATGGCCCGAGGCGCCGTCGAGGCGCGGGCCGTTGATCAGGCCGGCCTCCCGCGGCGCGACCGCCGGGGTGGCGTGGCCGCCGCCGGCGGCGACATGCGCAAGCTGCTCCTCGAGATGGCCGAGCAGCGCGATGACCTTGCCGATGCGCTGGCCGGCGAGATCCTGGAAATTACAGGCTTCGTAGATCTGCGCGATGCGCTGCTTGATGTCCGGCGCAATCTCGCAGGCGGGCTTGGCGACCTGCGCGCAGGGCAGCGTGCGCACGCCGTCGTCGATCGATTCCGCGGCGGCGAGCACGATCTGCGCCGCCTTCTCCATCGACTCGATTGCCGCGCCGAGCTCGGCCGCGGCGCGCGACAGGCGGCGGCCATCTTCGTCGGTGACGAGCGAGGCGAGGCTGCGCTTGAGCGCCGCCACGGAATCGGCGTCCGGCTGCGGTGCAGCCATCAGGCCATGCCGCGACGGCAGCATCTTCTCGATGCGGAATTGCTTCTGCTGCACCACGCGCTCCCGTTCCCCCGAGGGCGAGGTGTAGCGCACCGCGATTAATGCCGGGTATGCAATCGCGGTAAGCAGCCCTTAACCACGCGCGCTCGCGCTTTACTCCTTGGCAACCGTGTTTGCGCGGAAAGCGCTTTGCATGCCGCGCCGGATGCCGCAGGCGCGCGTGAATTTACGGTTCGGTTGCCCTTTCGGCTTGTATTTGCAGTCATGCGCAGACGTTTCATTCACCACGCGGCGCTGGTCGCGTTCCTCCTGGCCAGCGACGCCGCAATGGCCCAGCAGATGCCATCGACGCCGCCGATGGTCGTCGTGGCGCAGCCGGCGCGCGTGCAGAGCGAGCTTGGCGGCGGCTTCATCGAGTTCCTGTTCGGCGACAACGCCCAGCAGCCCGCCTATGCGCCGCCACCGCAATACGCCGGGCCGCCGCAATATGTCGCGCCGCCGCCGGCCTATCCCGAGGCGCAGCCGCAGCCGCTTTATGTCAACGCCGCGCCGCAGGCCGATCCGATGCTGGAACAGCAGCGGCCCGACCTGAGGATGGATCCGCAATTCCTGCCGCGCGAGGTCGCGTATCAAACCGCCGAGCCGGCGGGCACCATCGTCGTCGATACGCCGCACCACTTCCTCTATCTCGTCGAGGATGGCGGCCGCGCCATGCGCTACGGCATCGGCGTCGGGCGGCCGGGCTTCACCTGGGCGGGCGAGAAGAAGATTTCGGCCAAGAAGGAATGGCCGGACTGGGTGCCGCCGGAGGAGATGCTGCAGCGCCAGCCCTACCTGCCGCACTTCATGGCCGGCGGCCCGGACAATCCGCTCGGCGCGCGCGCGCTCTATCTCGGCTCGTCGCTCTATCGCATCCACGGCTCGAACGAGCCCTGGACCATCGGCCACAACGTGTCGTCGGGTTGCATCCGCATGCGCAACAGCGACGTCATCGATCTTTACAACCGCGTCAAGGTCGGCACCAAGGTCGTGGTGCTGTGAGCACGGCAGTAACAAGGCCATGCGGCACGCGCGGGCGATAGCGGCGGCCTTCGCCGCGGCCGCGATCATCGCCGGCGCGAGCGCCGCGGCGCAGCCTGCCACGGATGGCCGCTACGTGGTCGAATTCCGCGCCCGCTCGGGCGGGCTGTTCGGCCACACTTACGTCGCCTATGGCCGCGTCGATAAAAGCGGGCGGCTGCGCGACCCGCGCTATGCCGGCTTCTACCCGAGCGGCGCGCTCACCGACACGCCGTTCCTCGCGGTGCTCGCCGCGCCGGGCCATGTCAGCCTCAAGCCGCGCGACCGCAACGTGCGCTCGGACCTCGTCTACCGCCGCGAGATCAGCCCGCAGACCTACGCGCGGTTCTCCTCCGAGATCCGCAACCTGCGCCGCGAGCGGCCGCTATGGCACCTGACGTTCTACAATTGCAACAGCTTCGCCGGCGACGTCGCGGACTGGATGGGTCTGCGCGTGCCGCTGACGATCCAGTTGCCGAGGGGCTTCGTGCGCGATCTCTACGACCTCAACCGGCGCAGCGGGCCGGGCATGGCCTATGCCGCGGCGCCGCGCGGCGGCGTGGCGCAAGCGCCGGACATGCTGTTCGAGCGCGTGCCCGGCAACGAGCGGGTCGATCGGTGAAGCGTGGCTTACGCCGAGTCGCCGCCGCCGAGATCGCCGAGTGAATCGCCGTCGAACCCGTCACCGGTGTCGTTGTCGCCGGTGTCGAACAGGTCGGCCGGCTGCGCGTCGCTTCCCTGCGGGCTTGCGCCGATGTCGTTGACCGCGTCGCGCGCAAGATCGCTGCCGGCGGTGCTGTTGTCCCACGGCGAAGCGGCGGCCGGCGCGTCGTAGTTCGAGGCGAAGGCGCTGCCGTGATGGCCGAACATCGACGAGATGGAGTTCAAGAGCAGCGCGCCGCCGATATAGCCCGCGGCGGACGCCGCGGCCGTGCCGAGGAACGAGCCGCCGCCCATGCCGAAGCCGGAGGAGGGGGCGTAGCCGGGCGGATAGCCTTGCGGGCCGGCCTGATCGTTCGGCGCGCTCTGCGTGGTGCCGCCCTGGTTCCAGCGCGGGTCGGGGCCGGTGGAGGCGGCGGCGGGCGCGTGCACGCTCGGCACCGAGGTGCGGCCGCCGCCGAGCGCGTTGCGCATCGTGTCGAGGAAGCCGCCGCTCTGCACCTGCGGCTCGGCTTCGCCGGACAATTCGCGGATCCGGGCGTCGGCGCGTTTCAACGCCTCGTCCTGCACCAGAGCGGTCTGCACCAGCGCGTAGACGGCGTTCGGGGCGCGCTTGAGGCCATCGCCTATCGCGCGTTCGGCGCCGGCATCGCGCGGCGCGGGTTCAAGCTTGGCGAGGCGTTCGAACAGGTTGTCGACGAGCTCACGTTCCTGCGGGGTCATCGGTCGTCCTCCCGGAGCACGCACCTTGTCCGGTCTATCTAGGCGCTGGCCGCCATTCCGCCAGCGGGCTCCATGAGCGCGACCCGATGCCGCGCGAGATCGTGCGGAAAGGCCTCGGAGGCGAAATAAGCGAGCTCGCGTTCCCGCAAGTCGGTCAGGGAATCGAGGCTTTTCAGCGCCGGATCGACGTAGCCGGGATGGCACATGATCAGCCCGCCGTCCGGCATGCCGGCGAGAAAGCGCGGGAACAGCGCGGCGAAGTCGGCCGCCGGCGTGAAAGCATAGGCGCCGGAAAAGGCCGGGTTGGTGGCGATGCCGAGGCGCGCGGCGCGATTGCGGAAGCGGACGCTGAGCAGGTCGAGCACCAGGCTCTTGGCGTCGCGCAGCGGCCGCGCCTTTGCCGGGCGCATGCACTGCCGCACCCAGGCATTTGGCGCGCCCTCGCGCGCGACCTTCAGGAACGCATCGCGCACGACCGGTAGCAGGTGTACGTGCTGATGACCGTCGAGGAAGTCCGGCGGGCGGCCGAAGATGCCGATGAAGGCCTCGAGTTGCGTGGCGATCTCGATCGTCAGCGGCGCGATGTCGACCCGCCGCAACATGGCGAGCCGCATCATCTCCATCTGCGGCGGGAAGGCGCCGTTGCGCGCCGGGGCAAAGCCGGCGCTGAGCGGCCGGAACGGTCCGGTCAGCGTCACGTGCAGGCCGAGCGCGGCGCGCGGCTTCTCGGCATTGACCGCGGCAAGCTCCGCCGCCTCGCCGTCGCCGAGCCAGGGCGCGGCCGTCATCACCGACGTGGCGTTGAGGCGGCCGGCGAGGATGAGCTGGCGGATGCCGCGATTGATGCCGGGCGCCATGCCGTAGTCGTCGGCGCACAGCCAGATGCGACGGACTTCAGCCGTCATTCAGCGGCACGCGCCGTGCCGGGCTTCGCCGCCGGCGTCTCGTCCGCGCTCTTCACGCTGTGCTCGGCGACGAAGTAGACGGGCCGTCCCTTGATCTCGTTGAGCAGCTTGCCGATGTATTCGCCGAGGATGCCGATCATCAGCAGCTGCACGCCGCCGATCACCATGATGCCGACGAACAGCGACGGGTAGCCGGGCACATCCTGGCCGAACAGCAGCGTCTTGATGGCGACGCCGACGCCGTAGACGATGGCGCTGGCCGCGAGCAGCGCGCCGAGCAGGCTGGCGAAGCGGAGCGGCGCGACCGTGAACGACGTCAGGCCCTCGATCGACAGCCCGACCAGCGTCCAGACGTTCCACGTCGTCTGGCCGTGCGCGCGCAAGGCCGGCTCGTAGTCGACGCGCGCCTGGCGGAAGCCGATCCAGCTCGACATGCCCTTGAAGAAGCGGTTGCGCTCCGGCATCTGCCGCAGCGCCTCGACCGCGCGCGGCGACAGCAAGCGGAAATCGCCTGCGTCCTCGGGGATCGCCTGCCGCTGGCCCCAGTTGATGAGCGCGTAGAACCAGTGCACGCCGATCTTGCGCAGCTTCGGCTCTTGGGCGCGGTGCGCCTTGGCGGTGAAGACCACGTCGTAGCCGTCGTCGAGCCAGCGCGACACCAAGGTCTCGATCAGGCTCGGCGGATGCTGGCCGTCGCCGTCCATGAACATGACGGCGTCGCGGCGGGCATGGTCGAGGCCGGCAAGCAGCGCGGCCTCCTTGCCGAAATTGCGCGACAGCGACACGACCTGGACGTCGCACGGCTCAGCCGGCAGCGCCCGCGCGATCTCTGCGGTGTTGTCGCGGCTGCCGTCGTCCACGTAGACGAGCTCGATCTTGAGCGCGTACTTGCCTTCGAGGTAGCGCGCCACCTCGGCAATGCGCTCGTGCAATGCGGGCAGGCCCCGTGCCTCGTTGAACACGGGAACCACAATCGACAGGCCCGGCGCGGCCTTTCCGCGCGCCGTACGCCCGCCCGATCTTGCTGTTTTCGCCGGCATTTCTAGCGGTTCTCTCCAATATCCCCGATCTATAGCTTAGCGCATGGGCCGTGTCGCGTCCGCCCTACCGGGCGGGCCGGGGGCATGCTAATCGGGGCCGACGATGACCCCGCCGCCCCGCCCGAGCCTCCGCAAGCGCCTTGCCGCCGCCTGGCAGGAGCGCGCGTTCCTGCTCAAGGCGATCAGCTTCGGGCTGGTCGGGCTGGTGAACTCCGCCATCGACTTCGCGGTGTTCTCCTTCGCCTACTACTATCTCGACCTGCCGATCATCGTCGCCAACACGATGGCCTGGATCGTGGCGGTGACCGCCTCCTACGTGATGAACACGACCATCACCTTCGCCGCGGAGTCCGGCCGGAGCCTGAGCGTCAGCCGCTATCTCGCCTTCGCCCTGTCCCAGTTCGCCGGGTTCCTGGCGAACACGACCACGGTCTGGTGCCTCGTCGAACTGGCGCACGTCCCCGCCTGGGCCGGCAAGGTCGTGGCGATCGGGGTGAGCTTCGTCGTCAATTTTTCGCTCTCGCATTTCGTGGTGTTCCGCGCGCGCCGGCCGCGCGAGACCGCCAAGTAACAAGAACAGCCGCGCGAAGGTTTTGAGGACATGCGCCACGACGACAATCTGACCGCCGACCTGCCGAGCTTCGTCACGCATCTGGAATGCTCGATGACGGGCGAGCGTCACGAGGCCGATCAGGTCCACAACCTCTCACGCGCCGGCAAGCCACTGCTGGTGCGCTACGATCTCGCCGGCGTGAAGAAGGCGCTGACCAAGGACAAGCTCGCGACCCGTCCTGCCGACCTGTGGCGCTACCGCGAACTGCTGCCGGTGCGGCGCAAGGAGGACATTGTCAGCCTCGGCGAGGTCATGACGCCGATCGTTTCCATGGCAAAATTGCAGAAGAAGCTCGGCGGCGGCGAAGTCCTGGTCAAGGACGAAGGCCGCCTGCCGACCGGCTCGTTCAAGGCGCGCGGCCTTGTGATGGCGGTGTCGATGGCCAAGGCGCTCGGCATCAAGCACATGGCGATGCCGACCAACGGCAATGCCGGCGCGGCGCTCGCGGCTTACGCGTCGCACTGCGGCATCAAGACGACGATCTTCTGCCCGGAGGACACGCCGGAGGTGAACGTCAGCGAGATCGCGCTCCAGGGCGCGGCCGTCTACCGCGTCAACGGCCTGATCGACGACTGCGGCAAGATCGTCGGCGAGGGCAAGGCGAAGGTCGGCTGGTTCGACACCTCGACGCTCAAGGAGCCGTACCGGATCGAAGGCAAGAAGACGATGGGCCTCGAGCTCGCCGAGCAGCTCGGCTGGGACGTGCCGGACGCGATCTTTTATCCGACCGGCGGCGGCACCGGCCTGATCGGCATGTGGAAAGCCTTCGACGAACTGGAGAAGATCGGCTTCATCGGCGCGAAGCGTCCGCGCATGATCGCGGTGCAGGCGGCCGGCTGCGCGCCGATGGTCAAGGCCTTCGAGGAAGGCAAGGAGCACGCGCCGCGCTGGGAGAACGCGCACACGATCGCGTCTGGCATCCGCGTGCCGCAGGCGGTCGGCGATTTCCTCATTTTGCGGGCGGTGCGCGAGTCGGGCGGCTTCGCCATCGCGGTCGAGGATGCGGCGATCGAAGTGGCGCTCGACGAGATGGCGCGCGAGGAGGGGTTCCTTTTGTGCCCCGAAGGCGCTGCGACCTTCGCCGCCTACAAGCAGTCGCTGGCCGATGGCCGCGTCAAGAAGACCGACCGCGTCGTGCTGTTCAACTGCGCCAGCGGCTTGAAGTATCCGCTGCCGAAGATCGAGAAGAAGCTCGATCGCCATAAGCCGATCGATTACGCGGCGCTGTAGGGTTGTCGTCCCCGCGAAGCGGGGACCCATACGCCGTGCCGTATCGAGAACCTGGGGAGTATGGGTCCCGGCCCTGGCGCATTCGCGCTCGGCCGGGACGACAGGAAGCCTTAGAGCCCCGCCTCGAGCTTCGCGAACAGCGGGTTGTCCTTCGAGAACACGTAGTCGAGGTCGGCGACCGCCACCGCCTCCGCGCCGTTATCGCGCAGGAACGTGGTGAGCGCGTAGACCTCGCCCGGCGGGCAGTGCAGCGTCAGCATGCCCGACGAGGTTGGGCCGCCGAACGGCGTCTCGACCGCGAAACGCTCGTGCGCGGTGGCGACGAGCTTCGCGTCACAAGCGGCAAAGCGCGCGCGCACCTCGCGGAATGAGCGGGCGCGCTGCTGCGCGGTGATGCGGTCGAGAATGACGCGGGCGGTTTCCCGCTGCTCGCTTGTCCACGGCGCGGTGCGCGCGGCGACGAGATTGGCCTGCGAGCGCAGGATGACGCCGTCGTCGACGATCTTGAGCGCATTGGCGGCGAGCGTCGTGCCGGTGGTGGTGATGTCGACGATCATCTCGGCGGTGCCGGCGGCCGGCGCGCCTTCGGTTGCGCCCGAAGACTCGACGATGCGGTAGTCGACGACGCCCTGCCGCGCGAAGAAGTCGCGCGTCAAATTGATGTACTTGGTCGCCACCCGCATCTTGCGGTCGTGGTGATGACGGAAGGCGGTGGCGACGTCGTCGATGTCGGCCATCGTGCGGACGTCGATCCAGGCCTGCGGCACCGCGACCACGACGTTGGCAAAGCCGAAACCGAGCCCGTCGATCAGCACCACGCGCTTGTCCGCGTCGGGGATCTGCTCGCGGATCAAATCCTCGCCGGTGATGCCGAGATGCACCGCGCCTTGGGCGAGCTGCGTCGTGATCTCCGACGCCGAGAGATAGGCGACCTCGACGCCGTCGAGTCCAGCGACGGCGCCGCGATAGTCGCGCGCGCCGCGCGGCTTGATCAGTTGCAGGCCCGAGCGCGCGAAGAAGCCTTCGGCGTTTTCCTGCAGCCGCCCCTTGGCCGGGACGGCGAGTACGAGCGGGGCGCTCATGGGGCGCCTCCATAGACGGCGAGGCGCTCGATCCAGACCGAGAAGCCGACCGCGGCGATCGGCTCGGCGCTGCCGAGGCGGGTGAGCAGGCCGTCATAACGGCCGCCGGCGACCAGCGGATCGCCGGTGCGCGCCGGATCGGTCAGCTCGAAGACGAAGCCGGTGTAGTAATCGAAGCCGCGGCCGAAGGCGGTCGAGAATTTCACGCGCTTCAAATCGATGCCCTGCGCGGCGAGGAAACCGGCGCGGCTCTCGAACAGGTCGAGCGCCTCGCCGAGCGCCCCGTTCATGCCGGCGTCGGCGGCGAGCGCGCGCAATTCGACCGCCGCCTCGTCCGGATCGCCCTTGATGGCGAGGAACCGTTCGATCAGCCCGCGCACGTCCTTCGGCAGGCGCGTCGAGGCGCCGAGCGCCGACTGCTCGAGGAAGCGCTCGGCGATCTCCGCGACAGAGCGTCCGCCGACGGCGTTGATGCCGGCGATCGAGAGCAAGTCGGTGACCAGCGCGTGCGCGCCCTTCGGGTCGGCGCCGGCGAGCGCCGCCAGCACGCCCTGGTATTCGGGCCGGCCGTTGCCGCCGCCGAGGGTGAGGCGGTCGAGGTCCTGCGCCAGGTTGGCCTTGCGGTTGAAGTCCTTCACCAGCCGCCGCTTCCACGCCGGCGGCAAATCGAGCGCGGCGATCAGGCTCGCGAACAGCGCGACGTCGCCGATCTGGATGTCGGCGGCGGCGAGGCCGTAATGGGCGGTCGCTTCCAGGCCGAGCGCCAGCATCTCGGCGTCGGCCGCCGCCTTGTCCGGACGTCCGAAGCTCTCGATGCCAGCCTGGAGGAATTCGGCCGGCGCGTCGCTGCGGTGGCGGAAGACCGGGCCGAGATAGCAGAACTGTGCCGGTTTCCCGGCGTCAGGGGAGGCGAGGTAGCCGCGCGATACCGGGATCGTGAGGTCCGGCCGCAGGCAGAACTCCTCGTCGCCGCCGGGCGCGGCGGTCAGGAACATGCGCTTGCGGATGTCCTCGCCGGAGAGGTCGAGGAAGGGCTCGGCCGGCTGGAGGATCGGCGGCTTCACGCGCGCATACCCGGCGCGCTCGTAGGAGGAGACCAGAGCCTCCGCCCGCGCGTCCTTTGCCTGCGCCGTCACCGTCGCGTCCATGTCCCGTCCTTCCTGGCGGCCCTTTAGCACGCAACTTTTAAGGTTTCGACCGCCTTCGGCCGCCGCGCTTAACGGGCCTTGCCGGCAAATCCTTGGCGTCGTTAACAAATTTTTCCGGGGCGCGGCCTTTTTCAACCCGCCGGAAACCGCCACGGGTAAGACAATCTCAACGCAACTTTGCTGGAATCCGGTGGGGGTTTGGGAGAAGCAGCCGATGCCGGTGAACATGCGCGAGGTCGCCGAGGCCTTTTACAGGGCCTATGCCGTGCGCGATGTCGCGGCGATGGCGGAATTCATCGCCGACGACGTTGAGTGGACCATCAGCGGCCCGGTCGACCTGCTGCCGTTCTGCGGCACGCGGCGGGGCAAATCCGCGGTCATCGATCTGGTCGAGAACGCCGTGCCGGCGGTGTTTCGCGTGTTCAGCTTCGTGCTCGACGCGCTGCTGGTCGACGGCGACAACGTCTCCTCGCTGAACCGGCTCTCTGCCCGCGCTCCCGACGGCCGCGTCATCAGCTACCGGCTGGCGCATTTCCTGCGTTTCCGCGACGGCAAGATCGTCGAGAACCTGTCCCTGATCGACTCCTTCGACGCGGTCGAGCAGGTGCTCGGCCATCCGCTCACGGTGCACGAGGCGCCGTCGTTGGCCGCCGAGGGCGGCGAGGTCGTCGCCGTCTAGCACCCCCGCTGCCCCTCGACGCGCCGCCAGAGTAACATGGTGCTCCGTCCGCGACCTGGGGGGCCGCTCATGCGCCAATTCGTTCTCGCCGCCGGCCTGATCGCCGCCGCGGCGCCGGCGCTCGCCGTCGACCTGCCGGCCCGCAAGGCGGGGGCGTGGGAAATGACCATGGACTTCCACAACGCCAGCCTGCCGCACCAGACCATGCGGCAATGCACCGACGCCGACAGCGACCGGCTGATGAACATGAACTTCGCCGGCTCGAACGAGCAGGCCTGTTCGAAGAAGGACATCGTCAAAAGCGCCACCGGCTTCACGGTCGACTCGATCTGCACGTTCGGCGGCGTGACCACCACGGCGCACGCGGTGGTGACCGGATCGTTCGACAGCGCCTATGCCGTCGACGTCACTTCGTCGCGCAAAGGCGGGCCGGCAATGCCGGGCCGCCCGGCGGGTGGCGAGTCGCACATGTCGATCACGGCGAAGTGGCTCGGCGCGTGCAAGGCCGGCGAGCGGCCGGGCGACGTCACCATGCCGAACGGCATGACCATGAACGTGCTCGATATGCAGAAGGGACGGCCGCCGATGCCGAAGCGGTAAAGCAAGCTACGAGGCGTTTCGCCATTCTCCACTCATTCCCGCGAAGGCGGGAATCCAGTTCGGACTCACAACTGGATCCCCGCTTTCGCGGGGACGAGCGGAATTGATTACCGCTTGTGCTTCGCCAATATCCCGCGCACGGCCTCGACGAGCTGCGCTTCCGGCACCGAGAACTGCGCCTCGGCCTGCTTCTTTAAATACTCGTCGCGCTCCTTCGACATGCCGGCGATCTCGGCGCCGGCGGCGAGGTCCTTGATCAGCACTTCGCCTTTCGCCTTCTCGTCGCCGCCCTGGATGACGACGCAAGGGCTGTTGCGCTTGTCGGCGTATTTGAGCTGGTTGCCGATGTTCTTCGGATTGCCGAGATACAATTCGGCGCGGATGCCCGCCGCGCGCAAGGCCGAGACCATACGCTGATAGTCGGCCACACGGTCGCGGTCGAACACGGTGACGACGACGGGGCCGGGCTCGGCATGCGCCGAAATCTTGCCGAGCGCGGTCAGCGCCGCCTGCAAACGCGACACTCCGATGGAGAAGCCGGTCGCCGGCGTCGGCTGGCCGGAGAAGCGCGAGATGAGGCCATCATAGCGGCCGCCGCCGCCGACCGAGCCGAAACGGATCGGCCGGCCCTTCTCGTCGGGCACTTCGGTTAGCTCAACCTCAAATACAGGTCCGGTGTAGTACTCCAGCCCTCGCACGACAGATGACGAGAATTCAACACGCTGAGTACCGTATCCGGCTTCCCTCATAATTGAGTTCATTTCGTCAAGCTCTTTAATGCCTTGTCTGCCGATGAGGCTGTCACCGACCAACTGAGACCAGATTTCCAGTTTCCTTGCGTTGCTCAAATATGTACCTGAGAGTGGGTCGGAATCTTGTTCGTCCCAATCTTCATCTGCAAATTTATCATCTGGAATTGATCCCCCACTCTCAATTGTGACTGCTGGTAATTCTTGGCCGGACAGCTCGCCGGGCCGAGCGAGCTGAGACCACCCGCTGCCGCCAAAAGCAAAAGTCAAAATCCTGCGAATCTGGTCGTCATTAAGCTGTGCGCCAGGCGTGAAATCTCCGCTTTCATCTCTGCGGCCCGGACCTAGTAGCAGTTCTACTCCCTCGCGCCCCAGGCGATCTATTTTGTCGATCGCTCGCAAGACTTTCAGGCGCCGTTCCAAATCGGCCGCTCCAACGATCCCGTTGGACTCCAGAACTCCTTCGAGCACTTTGCGGTTTCCAATTTTTACGACATACGAGCCGCGCGGAATGCCCAACGCCTCCATCGTGTCGGCGGCGAGCATGCACATCTCGGCGTCGGCGGCCATGGTCGGCGCGCCGACCGTGTCGGCGTCGAATTGCATGAACTGGCGGAAGCGGCCCGGACCCGGCTTCTCGTTGCGGAACACCCAGCCGAAGCGGTAGCTGCGATAGGGCAGCACGATGTGCTCGGTGCCGAGGCGCTCGGCGACGTAACGCGCCAGCGGCGCGGTCAGGTCGTAGCGCAGCGACAGCCACTGCTCGTCGTCGTCCTTGAACGAGAATACGCCCTCGTTCGGCCGGTCCTGATCGGGCAGGAATTTGCCGAGCGCGTCGGTGTACTCGATCGCCGGCGTCTCCACCGGCTCGAAGCCGTAGCGCTCGAACTGCAGGCGGATCGCCTCGACCATCGCCCGTGTCGCCGCGATCTCGGCGGGGCCGCGGTCGGCCAGCCCGCGCGGCAGGCGCGCTTTGAGTTTCTGCGGCTTTTTCGACTTTTCGTTCATGGCAGGGCCTACATAGCAGACGGCCCGGATACGGCAACGTCGTATGCGTGAACGCCCTCTTGTCCCGGACGGCCGCGTCCTTAAGAGTAGGCGGCAGAAGCGCCGAATGCCCGCGCCCGGGCATGCCGCCGTACCGTGAGGCACAAGCCATGGCCAAAGTCGCCACCGTCCCGAACGACCTCGAACCCTTCTGGATGCCGTTCACCCCCAATCGCTCGTTCAAGCGGCGGCCGCGACTGATCACCGGCGCCAAGGACATGCACTACATCACCATCGACGGGCGGCGGGTGATCGACGGCTCGGCCGGCCTGTGGTGCACCAATGCCGGCCACAACCGCGACCCGATCGTGCACGCGATCCAGCGCCAGGCGGCCGAGCTCGATTACGCGCCGGCGTTCCAGTTCTCGCATCCGAAGGCGTTCGAGCTCGCCGGCCGCATCGCCGCGCTGGCGCCAGCCGATCTCGACCACGTGTTCTTCTGCAATTCGGGCTCGGAAGCCGTCGACACCGCGCTGAAGATGGCGCTCGCCTATCACAATGCGCGCGGCCAGGGCGGCCGCGTGCGCATGATCGGCCGCGAGCGCGGCTATCACGGCGTCGGTTTCGGCGGCATTGCCGTCGGCGGCATCGTCGCCAACCGCAAGCAGTTCGGCGCGCTGATGGCCGGCGTCGACCATCTGCCGCACACCTATAACCGCGAGCAGCAGGCCTTCTCCGTCGGCGAGCCGGACTGGGGCGGGCATCTCGCCGACAATCTGGAGAACCTCGTCGCGCTGCATGATGCCTCGACCATCGCCGCGGTCATCGTCGAGCCGGTCGCCTGCTCGACCGGCGTGCTGCCGCCGCCGAAGGGCTATCTCAAGCGCCTGCGCGAAATCTGCGACAAATACGGCATCCTGCTCATCTTCGACGAGGTCATCACCGGCTTCGGCCGCCTCGGCACGCCGTTCGCCGCCGATCGCTACGGCGTCATCCCCGATCTCGTCACCTTCGCGAAGGGCGTCACCTCCGGCGCCGTGCCGATGGGCGGCGTCATCGCCCGCAAGCACATCTACGAGGCCTTCATGTCGGGGCCGGAGCAGGTCATCGAATTGTTCCACGGCTACACCTATTCGGCGCATCCGCTCGCCTGTGCGGCCGGGCTTGCGACGCTCGATCTCTACCGCGACGAGGACCTGTTCGAGCGCGCGCGCAAGATCGAGCCGGCATGGGCGCAGGCCTGCATGTCGATGAAGGGCCTGCCGAACGTCGTCGACATCCGCCAGATGGGCCTGACCATGGGCCTCGATCTGGCGCCGCGCGCCGACGGCCCCGGCCGGCGCGGGATGGAGGCGCTCGACCGCGCCTTCCACGAATACGACCTGACCATGCGCGCGGTCGGCGACACTTTGGCGCTGTCGCCGCCGCTGATCGTCACCGAGGCGCAGATCGACGAGATCTTCGACAAGCTCGGCAAGATCATCAAGGCCGTGGCGTAACGCAAGCAAACAAGCCGCTCACGCCCGCACAAGCGGGGGTGAGCGGTGTTGCGCGCCGCTGGCGCCCCACAATTGATATATCAGCCACTCCCCATCCCGATACTTCCACAGGCCTGTGAGTCCGCGATCGGCCCAAAGGTCAATTAACCGAGCCGGGCGCAAAACTCCTCGCGTGCGGAACACGCACGGTTCTGCCCGACTTCTGTTCCTGACGCGGGGTGGAAGGACTCATCGCAATCATGTCTCTGGAAGCGCTCGCGCATATCGACGCCGCCATTCGCGACGCGCTCGCGCGCATCGATCGCCAGCGCCATTTCGTCGAGGATTTCGCCTCGCGCGGCTACGACGTGCGCGCGCCGCTGTCGCTTCTGTCCTGCCTGCTGGTCAACCTGCGCCGCCTCGAGCGCCAGCGCCACGATATCGCGGCCGAGATCGAGGAGGTCGTCAGCGTCTGAGCCGCTAGGCGCGCGCCCGCCGCGCGGTGCATAATACCGCGCCGGCAAAGGGGAGGGGGCGCGTGGGCAAGGACCGCCTGGCGGCGTTCAGCGACGGCGTCATCGCCATCATCATCACCATTATGGTGCTCGACTTGAGGCTGCCGCACGACGCGGGCCTCGAGGCGCTGCGCGCCATCGTGCCGAGCTTCGTCAGTTATGTGCTGAGCTTCATCTATCTGGCGATCTACTGGAACAACCATCATCACATGCTGCACACGGTGCATCGTGTCGACGGGCTGATCCTATGGGCGAACGCGCATCTTCTGTTCTGGCTTTCGCTGATCCCCGCGGCAACGGGATGGCTCGGGCACAATTTCCCGGCGCCGTTCCCGACCGCGGTCTACGGCGTCACCCTGCTGATGCCGGCGATCGCCTATTATCTGCTGCAGCGGGCGATCATCCACCGCCAGGGCGCGCATTCGGTGCTGGCCAAGGCCGTCGGCAACGATCTCAAGGGCAAGCTGTCGCCGGTGTTCTACAGCGCCGGCATCGTCTCCGCGTTCTACCAGCCGTGGATATCCATCGCACTCTACGTGCTGGTCGCGGCCGCCTGGCTGGTGCCGGATCGCCGCATCGAGCGCCTCGCCGGCAAATGACGCCTATTTCGCCGGCGGCACGATGGCCCAGCCGGCATGCATCGCATTGCCGCCGTGGCGATAGTGAAGTTGCAGCACCGGCTGCACCACGGCGTTCGGCGCGATGGCGCGGTACTCCGGCGGCACGGTCTTGAGGTCGCCATCGGTCCAGACCACCACGGCGCCGCGCTTCTTCAGGTCGGCCAGATCGATCCACGGCGCGCGCTCCGGCTCGCCGTCGACCACCACGCGCGGCTGGTCCGGTGAATAATGCGCGACATTGCCGCCGTCCCACATCGTGCCGATCACGTAGTCGAGCGGCGCACCGGTCTTCTCGTGCCAGCCTTGCGTGATGGCGCGGGCGAGCGCGCCGCCGGGGAAGAACACGGCGCGATAGCGGTGGTCGAAGCGCGGCAGCACGTCGTAATTGGCAACGAACGCGCCGGCCAGACACGCGAACACGACCGCCCAGGTGACGGCGATACGGCCGAGGCGGGCGAAGGTCAGCGCGCGTCCGGCGGTCATCACCAGCCACAGGCCGAGGAACAGCCACAGCGGATAGCCCCACATCGCCACGGTGCCGCGGCCGGACACGAACGACATCGCGAGCACCGTCGCCATCGGGCCGAAGGCGAGCCAGGTCACGATGCGGCGGTCGAAGGCGTCGGCGTTTGGCGCGACGCGCGGCTCGTCCGCCTTGCGCTTCGGGATGAACAAAGGCGCGGCGATGATCAGCGACGGGATCAGGAAGAAGAGCTGGCTCACCGCGAACTGGAACGGGTGCCAGAGATGATCGTACCAGCCGCGCGACAGCACGGCGCGGTGCTCGGCGTAGGCGAAGGGCAGGAAATCGTTGCGCACCAGCCAGACGAGGTGCGGCGCCATGACGAGAAGCGCCACGGCCGCGGCGATCCAGGGGCCGGGCGTTGCAAGGCATTTGCGCGCGTCGCGGTCGACGAGGGCGAACACGGCCATCGGCGCCACCAGTACGACGACGAAATACTTCGCCCACAGCGACATGCCGACGGCGATGCCGAGCAGGAGCCAGTCGAGTATTTGCCCCTTGCGCAGCGCGCGGTGCAGGGCGTAGCCGGCCAGCGCCCAGAACGGCAGTTGGATGACGTCGTGGTTGAACTTGGCCGAGGTGTAATTGAGGTAGTGCAGACCGTCGACGACCAGCACGGCGACGAGGGCGCCGGCGCCGCCGATCAGCGGCCGCGCCGTCAGGTAGATCAGCGCCAGCGCGGCGCAGACCGCGACCTGCGCCAGCAGGTAATAGGAAAAATCGTGGCCGGTGATGAGCCAGGCGATCTCGACCAGCCACCACGGCAAAGGCGGCAGCTTGTCGTAGCCGAGCTGCCACTCGCGCCCGTACATCAGGGCCTCGATCAGGTCGAGCGGCAGGTTGGCGTAGAGGATCGTCGGCAGCGCGGTCCAGACCAGCGCGTGCAGGGCGATGACGGCGGCGAGCGCCCGTCCGGGGGCGGCGATGACCCGGGCGGCGAGGCGGTCGATGAGCGTCTTCGGTTCCATTCGCCTCAAGTTCCTGCGAATAAAGGCTGATCGGCCCTTACCATAGCAGCGTTTGGGAGTTGCGCGGACCCGCCGCGTCATGGACATTGGTTGTGGGGGGCGCGAATCGTTCACGGCACGCGCTCCTGCCGTGCGGGGGGTCTCTAACCGGCCATGCGCCGTCTCAGCGCCATCTTCATTGCCGTCTGCATGGTCGTGACCGCGGCCTCGCTGGGCGCGATCCTGTTCCTCGCCTTCAAGCTCGACGCCCGTACCTCGGCGATCGCCGCTCTGGCGACTTTGACCGTGCTTGCCCTCTACAACGCGATGTCGAACCGGCTGCGCGACCGCGGCGAGATGGGCGATCAGATCGCCGATCTCTCGCGCGGCACCGCCGACCTTGCCCGCCAGGTGGCGGAATTGTCGCGGCGACTCAACGCCGTCGAAACCAGCGTCAGCAACACCGTCTCGCGCGCCCGCGGCGCCGTCGATCCGCTCGCCGCCGAGATCGGTGAATTGGGCGGCCTGGTCCGGGAACTCGCGGACAGCGTCGCCGCGCATGACGCGGCCCTGCGCCAGTCGGGCGCGCTGCAACGCGTCGCGCCGGCCGCCGTGGCCACCGCCGACGCACCGCTGGCGCTCAGCGAAAGCGACGCGGTGTCGCCGCCGGTGATGCGCAGCATGGGGCGCGATGCCGCCATCGACCTCGTCACCCAGGCGCTCGACAATCAACGCGTCGATCTCTATTTGCAGCCGATCGTGACGCTGCCGCAGCGCAAGGTGCGCTTCTACGAGGCGATGTCGCGGCTGCGCACCGAGGATGGCGAGGTCGTGCCGGCCGCCGCCTTCGTCGAGGCCGCGGAAGCCGCCGGGCTGATGCCGCGGATCGACAACCTGCTCCTGTTCCGCGCCGTGCAGGTCGTGCGCCGCCTGCAATTGAAGAGCCGCGACGTCGGCATTTTCTGCAACATCAGCACCGGCACGCTGACCGACGTGGCGCAATTCCGCCAGTTCCTCGACTTTGTCGACGCCAACCGCGCGCTCGGCGATTCGCTGACCTTCGAGTTCACGCAGAGCGCCTACCGCAATTTCGGGCCGCTGGAGCAGGAGAGCCTGTCGGCGCTGGCCGAGCGCGGCTTCCGCTTCTCGATGGACCACGTCGCCGACCTGCGCATGGAGCCGCGCGAGCTGGCCGAGCGCTCGTTCCGGTTCCTGAAAGTGCCGGCCAAGCTGCTGCTCAACAAGGCGTCCGGCGCGCAGAGCGACATCCACCCGGAAGACCTCGCCGACCTCCTGGCGCGGTCGGGCATCGACCTCATCGCCGAGCGCATCGAGAACGAGGCGACCGTGCTCGACCTCCTCGACTACGACGTGCGTTTCGGCCAGGGCTTCCTGTTCTCGGCGCCGCGCCCGGTGCGGCCGGAAGCGCTCGGCACCGCCGACGCCCGCGCCGAGCTGGCCACGCCCGCGGCCTGACTTCCACCCCGCTCAAATCGATGCCATAGGTGCCGGCCACCATGCCGCCGCTGTTCCCGCATTTTTCCGAACTGGCGCCAAATTACGACGTGCTGCTGTGCGACGTCTGGGGCGTCGTGCACAACGGCGTCGCCGCCTTTCCAGCCGCCTGCGACGCGCTGATGCGGGCGCGGGCGCGCGGTATGGCCGTCGTGTTCATCACCAACGCGCCGCGGCCGCACGACTCGGTCGGCCGCCAGCTCGAGCGTCTGCATGTGCCGCGCGAGACCTACGATGCGCTGGTGTCGTCGGGCGACGTCACGCGGGCGGTGATCCAGGCGCGCAAGGGCCAGAGTCTGCTGCATATCGGCCCCGAACGCGACCATTCGGTGTTCGCGGGTCTCGACGTCACCTTCGCGACGCTCGAGCATGCGGACTATGCCGTATGTACCGGTCTCTACGACGACGACACCGAAGGTCCGGACGACTATCGCGGCCGTCTCGAGACGATGCTCAAGCGCAAGCTGTTCATGGTCTGCGGCAATCCGGACGTCGTGGTCGAGCGCGGCGACAAGCTCGTCTACTGCGCCGGCGCCATCGCCGATCTCTACCGCACGATGGGCGGCGATGTGCTCTACGCCGGCAAGCCGTACCGGCCGATCTACGACATGGCGCTCGAGCTGGCGAACAAGGCCGCGGGCCGCGAGGTCGCCAAGGCGTGCGTGCTGGCGGTCGGGGACTCCGTGCGCACGGACCTGACCGGCGCGCGCACGATGGGCGTCGATTTCCTGTTCATCACCTCCGGCATCCATGCCGAGGAAGTGGGCGGCCGCGAGACGCCGGACGCGGCGGCGCTCAAGAGCGTGTTCGCCGCCGCCGGCGAGGCGCCGAAGGCGGTGATGCGGCAGTTGGTGTGGTGATGATTGTCGTCCCGGGCGAGCGCCCTTGCGCAAGGCCCGGGACCCATACGCCGCAGTCTATCGAAAGGGCACGGCGTATGGGTCCACGCTTTCGCGGGGACGACAATGAGTCACGCCGCCGGGGCGCTGATGTCCGGGAAGATCGCTTCGATCTTGTTGCGCAGGGTCTGCGCGTTGAACGGCTTGACGATATAGTTCGATACGCCGGCCTTCTTGGCGGCGATCACGTTCTCGGTCTTGGATTCGGCCGTGACCATGATGAACGGCGTGGCGCCAAGCTCGGGGTCGGCGCGGACCTCCTGCAACAGCTCGTAGCCGGTCATCGGCTCCATGTTCCAGTCGGAGATGACGAGGCCGTATTTCTGCTTGCGCAATTTGGCGAGCGCCGCGCTGCCGTCGGCGGCGTCGTCGACGTTCTCGAAGCCGAGCTGCTTCAACAGATTACGGATGATGCGGATCATGGTGTTGTAGTCGTCCACCACCAGAACCGGCATCGAAAGATCGACAGCCATGACCTTTTTGCCCCTCCAAGGGCAGCCCGATGGGCGGAAGCTATCAATCGGGCTTGAATAACCCGTTAAACGCTTTCTTTACCCGGCCTTTACCCTATTCGGCGGCAATGACCGCGGCTTGACGCGCCGGCTACGGCGGGATTGAAGAAACGGCGCCTCAACCTTGCCCCAAGGCCCGATGACCGCCTCCCGCCAGCCATTCCGCATTGTCCGCGGCGACGCCACAGCGCTTGACGCCGACGCCCTTGCCGGCGCCGTGGTGGCGATCGGCAATTTCGACGGGGTCCACCGTGGCCACCGGGCGGTGATCGGCGCCGCGCTCGCCCGCGCCCGCGCGCTGGGGCGGAAGGCGGCGGCGCTGACCTTCGATCCGCACCCGCGCAGCTTCTTCCGGCCGGACCTGCCAGTGTTCAGGCTCACCACCGAGCGCGACAAGCTGCGGCTTCTGGCGGCGACCGGCCTCGACGGCGCGGTGATCCTGCGCTTCGACGCCCGGCTGGCGGCGACCTCGGCGCAGGACTTCATCGACCGTGTCCTCGCCGGCCGGCTGAACATTGCCGGCGCGGCGATCGGCTTCGACTTTCATTTCGGCAAGGATCGCCAGGGCTCGCCCGCCTATCTCGCGGGACAGGGGGCGGCGCAGGGTTTTGCCGTCGACATCGTGCCGCCGCTGCAGGACGAGGGCCGGCCGGTGTCCTCGGGCGCGGTGCGCGATGCGCTCACCGCCGGCAAGGTGGTCGAGGCGGCCGAGCTCATCGGCGCGCCGTGGTTCGTCTCCGGCGAGGTCGTGCACGGCGAGAAGCGCGGCCGCGACCTCGGCTTCCCGACCGCCAATCTCCGGCTCGATGCCTCCTGCGCGCTCAAGCACGGCATCTACGCGGTGCGGGTCGGCCTCGACGGCCGGCTGCTGGACGGGGTCGCGAGCTTCGGCCGCAGGCCCACGTTCGACAACGGCGCGCCGCTGCTCGAAGTCTTCCTGTTCGACTTTGGCGGCGACCTCTACGGCAAGACGCTCGACGTCGCCTTCATCGGCTGGCTCCGCGGCGAGGAGAAGTTCGCATCCATCGACGCGCTCCAGCGCGCCATGGACAACGACGCGGCGCAGGCCAAGACGGTGCTCGCCCGCGCTCCCGGCGCGTTCCCGGTGCTGGGCGCGATTTGAGGCCGGAAACCGGCCTTTTCCCTCCACCATCGCCCTGCTAAAAGCCCGCCATGTCCAAGCCCGAACGCGATTATTCCGAGACCCTGTTCCTGCCGCAGACGGATTTCCCGATGCGCGCCGGCCTGCCGCAGAAGGAGCCGGAGATCCTCAAGCGCTGGCACGGCGAGAAGCTCTACGAGGAGCTGCGCGCCGCCGCGAAGGGCCGCGACAAGTTCATCCTGCACGACGGCCCGCCTTACGCGAACGGCAACATCCACATCGGCACCGCGCTCAACAAGGTGCTCAAGGACGTCGTCACGCGCTCGCAGCAGATGCTCGGCTTCGACTCGAATTACGTGCCGGGCTGGGACTGTCACGGCCTGCCGATCGAATGGAAGATCGAGGAAGAGAACTACCGCTCCAAGGGCAAGCAGAAGCCCGACCTGAAAGACCCGAAGGCGATGGTCGCGTTCCGCCAGGAATGCCGCGCCTATGCCGAGCACTGGCTCGGCGTGCAGCGCGAGGAGTTCAAGCGCCTCGGCGTGATCGGCGACTGGGCGCATCCCTATACGACGATGAGCTTCCCGGCCGAGGCGCAGATCGCGCGCGAATTGATGAAGTTCGCCGCCAACGGCACGCTCTATCGCGGCTCGAAGCCGGTGATGTGGTCGGTGGTGGAGAAGACCGCGCTCGCCGAGGCCGAGGTCGAGTACGAGGATTACACCTCGGATACGGTGTGGGTGAAGTTCCCGGTCAAGAACGGCGCGGGCGACATCGCGAATGCGTCGGTCGTCATCTGGACGACCACGCCATGGACGATGCCGGGCAATCGCGCGATCTCCTATTCGCCGAAGATCGGCTACGGACTTTATAAGGTCACCGACGCGGCCGCCGACAATTGGGCCAAAATCGGCGATCTGCTCATCCTCGCCGACAAGCTCGCGGCCGACGTGTTTAAGCAAGCGCGCGTGGCCGCCTTCGAGAAAATCACGGACATCTCCGCCGACACGCTTGGCACGCTCGTCTGCAAGCACCCTCTCGCCGCAATAGGCTACGGTTTCGATGTGCCGCTGCTGTCCGGCGAGCACGTCACCGACGACGCCGGCACCGGCTTCGTGCACACTGCGCCGGGCCACGGCCGCGAGGACTTCGAGGTGTGGACCGCGAATGCGCGCGACCTCGA
>Ga0134125_10002074_pt1 | contig 24042 bp, 20 predicted proteins | sample KB31751_FD_96464 | JGI IMG/M metagenome (GOLD analysis project Ga0134125, IMG submission 96464) | Terrestrial soil microbial communities with excess Nitrogen fertilizer from Kellogg Biological Station, Michigan, USA - KB3-175-1 | ecosystem: Environmental > Terrestrial > Soil > Unclassified ...
GACCACTGCGAAGAGCACACGATCCGCGTGGCCCGCGACAACGGATTCTGGGCGGGTTTGACGGTATACCCCGTGACCAAGATCACGCCGCAGCGCGGGTCGGACATCCTGGAACAGTTTGGTCCACATATGATCTGTGTGAACAGCGCCAGCGACTGGGGGGAATCGGGCCCGGTGAACCTGACCGACACGTGCTTGGAGTACCTGAGCCGCGGGCACACGGAAGACGAAGCGACCGAGATCTTCTACAACAATCCCTGCAAATTCTTCGGGCAGAGCGGGAAATGGAAAGTGAAACCGATCGGGTAGTGCCTTGGAACGCTCGTGACTTTGGCGTCGCGAAGGGCAAGCTGATATTCGGCGGCATGCCCGGGCGGAAGCAATCCACCGTCAACCTCATTCATGCTGCGTCACAAATTGCCGGTAAAGGTGCGCGTACTTCCCGCCCGCGGCGACCAACTGTGAATGATTCCCGCGTTCGATGATGCGGCCGTGGTCGATCACGAGGATGGTGTCGGCCTTCATGATCGTGCTGAGCCGGTGGGCGACGATGAACGTCGTGCGGCCTTCCAGCAGCTTCTCGAGGCTGCGCTGGACGACCAGTTCGGTGGCGGTGTCGACGGCGCTGGTCGCCTCGTCGAGCATGAAGATCCGCGGGTCGGCCAGAAACGCACGGGTGAAGCAGATGAGCTGACGCTGGCCGAGCGACATGTTCGAGCCGCGCTCGCCGACCTCGGTGTCGTAGCCGTCGTTGAGCGACGCGATAATGTCGTGCGAACCGATCGCCTTGGCGGCGGCGATCACGTCTTGCTCACTCGCCTCGGGCTTGGCGTAGCGGATGTTTTCCATCACCGTGCCCGTGAACAGGTAGTTCACCTGGAGCACGAGGCCCATCTGGTGGTGCAGCGACTCGCCGGTCACGCGGCGAATATCCTGCGCATCCACGAGCACGCGGCCCTGCTGCGGCTGATAGAAGCGGGCGATCAATGAGATGATGCTGCTCTTGCCGCTTCCAGTCGCACCGACCAGCGCGACCATCTGTCCCGGCTCAGCTTTGAAGCAGATGTCGTGCAGCACCGGGCGGTCGGCGTTGTAGCCGAAGGTCACGTGATCGAATTCGACATTCCCCACGATCCGCGAAAGCGGATTGGCGTCGGGCAAGTCAAATACTTCGGGCTGCATGTCGAGCAACGAAAAGATCCGCTCCGACCCGGCCATGGCCTGCATCAGCAGGTTGTAGAAGTTCCCGAAATTGATGATCGGGTTCATGAACCAGTCCCAATAGAGGTAGGCGGCGACGACTTTTCCCACGCCGCCAACCCCGAGCGCGCCGCGGACGATCAGGTATCCGCCGAGCATGAGAATGGTCACTTTGCCGATGAAGCGGATCAGCTCGAGGACGGGTTGATAGACGCCATTCAATCGGCCGACTGCCACGTTGTTGGCGGTGTTGGCCTGCTGGAGCGTGTTGAACACGCCCAGGTTCGGCATCTGCCGGTTGAACGCGGTGACGACCCGCATGCCGGTGATGTTCTCGGCCAGGTTCGTCGAAACGCGCGTCCACCCCTCGCGGGCGGTCTGCCATGCCACCGCCGCTCGCTTGAGATAAATGCGGTTGGCGATCACCAGCACCGCGCCCAGCCACGCGACCGAGAGAAACAGCCAGAGGCTCGTCGTCGCCAGCATGATGGCCGCGACCAGCATCATCAGCAGGTTGGCGACGATGGTGTGCAGACCCCAGACGTTGATCTCGCGGAGCGCGCCCACGTCGCTGGTGCAGCGGCTGATGATCCGGCCCAGCTTCGTGCGGTCGTAATAACTCATCGAGAGCCTTTGCAGGTGCTCGAAGATCATTCGCCGCAGGCCGAACTGCACGCGCTCGCCGGCGCCGGTCATCACGAGGATCGTGTACCGCTGGAGGATGACCGCCGCGGTCAGGACCAGCGCCCAGAGGGCGATGAGATAGACAATGTGCCAGATCGCGGCGTTCGGCCCCGCCGGCATCGGATCGAGCTTGCCGGTGACGAACCCGATTCCGTAGTTGATGATCCACTGCGTAAATTTCGGCGACATCATCTCGGCGACCGTCATCAGGACGCCGAGGAAGATGCCCAGCGCATATTGCTTCTTAAAGGGCGCCAGCAGCTTGAGCGTGCGCGCCAGCAGCTTGCGGTCGATAGGCCGGTAGCGAAGCTCCTCGTCCTCCTCGTCTGAAGAGTAGGAGATCGTGGTCGAAGGTTTGGTCGATTTTCTCTTGCGAAATGGCAACGACAGAGTCACGCGGAACCTCAAAGACCGAAAGCGACCGCCAAATCACCAAGCCGCCAAGAAGAAAAGAAGGAATGAATCGCCTGGAGCACTAAGGTTGGTTGCGTCATTTCGAGCGTCTTCTCTTTTAAGAATTCGTTGGCGCTTTGGCGTCTTGGCGGTCCACATTCTCCGCCCGCAGATCATTGATCCACGGCAGCATGATGCCCGCGACCAGCAGGACCGCGACCTCGGCGGTATAGGCGATCATTGAATACCCGTGTAATCGGCCAAACTGCGTCGAGTGCGTCAATCCCTGCCGCTGCAACGCCTCGATCCGGGGGGCCAGATAGAGGCTGACCGTGCAGCCCCCCACCGTTGCAATGGCAAAGAGCGCGAATAGCAATTCCTTGAGCCGCGGCGGCCCCAGCACACGCCAGACGAACGTCGTGATCAGCGCGATCACGGCCAGCACCAGCTGATACTCGTTGAACAAATGGAAGATCTTCGCCGCCCCCTGGCCGGCGATATCGTGCCGGTCGGCGAACGTGCGGAACAGCGTCGTCACCGACATGAACAAAACGATCAGCCCGCCAAACCACAACCCCCACACGAGCGTCACCAATATCGAAAGAATGCGGCGCATGGCCTGTGACTATACGCGCTGTCCGATCAAGGTGTGAACAACGTCCGGTCGCGGTTGTCCTGCGGGTCGTCCTTGCGGGGGTAGTCGCGCCAGAGCCAGCGGAGCATGCCGGGCATGATGGCGCCGCCCTGCTTGTTGGAATGGGTGCCGATGCCCCAGGTGTAGTTCACGTCGTAGTGCTTCTCGGTGAGGGCCGCGGCCATTTTAATGTTCTGCGCGTGCCAGTCCCACTTGGGGTCATAGGTCTTGTTCGGCCCGCGGCCGCGCATGCCGCGGTTGTCATTCACTCCGTCCTGGAGGAACACGCGGATCGGCTTGGGGTCGCTCTTGAGCACCAGGTCGGGATAAACATGGCCCCCCATGATGTTGGTAAAGCTGCCGATGGTGCTGATCACCTTGTGGAACACGTCCGGCCGTTGCCAGGCGACGGTGAACGCACAGATCGCGCCGGAGCTGGCGCCCGCGATCGCATGATCGTCGGGGTTGTCGGACAGGTTGTAGTGCTTTTTCAATTCCGGCATCAGCTCGTCGATGATGAGCTTCGAGTACTTGTCATCCAGCGCGTTGTATTCCACGCCGCGGTTGGTTGTGCCGTCGCCCCAGTTGCGGTCGGAAGCTTCTTTCTGCTGGGCTGTGTGGCCCGGATTGATGAACACGCCGATTGTCACGGGCATCTCGCGGCGGTAGATCAGGTTGTCGAATACGTATGGAATCCGGTAATCGCCCTTGACGTTCACGAACGCGTGCCCGTCCTGAAAGATCATCAGGCAAGCGGGCTTCGCGGCGTCATATTGCGCGGGGATGTAGACCCAGTAATTCCGTGTCGTGCCGGGATATACCTTGCTTTCGAGCGTGAGCGGCCCGACGACTTTGCCCTCAGGCACGCCGGGATGCGCTTCCGAATCGGGTCCGAGGTGGTAGACGTCGTCCAATGGACCGGCCAGAGTGACGGTTGCTCCGATCAGGACGAGCAGCACGCATGCGAGGATCGTTCTCATGAGTGCGGATCGTCGGTGCTGTGACATGGCTTTTCAAGCGCTTGAAAAGCCGCGTCACACCCGTCATAACGGTTCTCAGGCGTCCTGCTTTGGAGAGTCAATGGAGATGGATCAGGTCCTGGTGAAGGTCGACGATTACCGCTACCCGCAAGGATGGGCCGAGGGAGCGGATCCGATCGGCCGCGCACGGCATTACTGCGCGGAGCTCGAACAGGGAAGAATCGTCTTCTTCGACAACATTCCCTTCGATCTTCCCGAATCCGACAGACAGTTCCTGCTCTCCCAAAAGCAGAGCGGCTTCAAGGGCCACAAGAATGTCTCCTACCGCCCGGGCCAGGACATGATCCGCGGCGCGGCGGAGGATGATCCGGAGGAAGCCAAGCGACTGCATGAGTTGATGCGGAATTACTCGAATCAGGTGGTGCAGTTCCTGAGCCGGTTCCTGGCGCCCTATGCTCCGCACTGGACGCTCGACTTTGCCACCTGGCGGCCGCTGGAGGAAAAGAACCGCGATCTGCCGTTGCACAAGCGTAACGACCTGCTGCACGTGGATGCGTTCCCCAGCCGGCCGACCAAGGGGAGCCGGATCCTGCGATGCTTCACGAACATCAACCCGAGCCAGTCGCGCGTGTGGGCGACGACGCAAGGGTTTGAGATGCTGGCCGAGCGGTTCGCGCTGGACGCCGGGCTGTCGCGCATTGCCCGACAGGCGGGCTCGCCCGTCGGCGCGCTCAAGCGTGGCGTGGCCCCCCTGCTCAAAGCCGTCGGCGTCCGCGGGGCCGACCGCACCGCCTACGACCAGTTCATGCTCCGCTTCCACGACTACCTGAAAGAGAACACGGATTACCAGCAGAAGTGGGACAAGGTCCGCCTGGAGTTCCCGCCGTTCTCCACCTGGATGGTTTTCACCGATTCGGTGCCGCATGCAGCGCTTTCTGGGCAGTACGCGCTGGAACAGACGTTCATCGTGCCGCTGGAGGCGATGGTCGTCCCGGAAAAGTCGCCGCTGCGGGTGCTGGAGGCACTGTGCGGGCAGGTACTGTCGAATTGATTGTGGTCTGTTGTTTGTTGTTTGTTGTGGAGCACGCGGCTTAAGGCACAACAAACCACACACAACAATCAACCCACACTCTTGGTTTTTTCCCCCGCACCAAGGTCCTACGATCTCAACCGAGGTGACGCATGGCGCAGACGTCGGATCGGCCGCGGGTGGTGAGCCCGGACACGTTGCGGGGAGGGCCCAGGGATCGCACGCCGCCGGGGCAGGTGTTGACACAGAAGTGGCCGGTGCTGCATTACGGCAGCGTGCCAAAGGTTGACCCGACCCCGCCTGACTGGCGGCTGCGGGTCTTCGGGCTGGTCGAGGAGCCGTACGAGCTGACCTACGACCAGATCCTCGCCATGCCGGCGATCGACGTCGTCTGCGACATCCACTGCGTCACCCACTGGAGCCGCCTGAACAACACCTTCACCGGCGTCCCGACCAAAACCATCATCGACCGCGCCAAACCCAAGCCCGAAGCACGCTTCGTCATGTGCCATAGCGAGGCGGGCTTCACCGTGAACGTGCCGCTGGATGAGTTCACGAAGGACGACTGCATCCTCACCTGGCAATGGGAAGGCAAGGACATCACCCGCGACCACGGCTGGCCGCTGCGCGGATTGGTCCCGCAACTGTACCTGTGGAAGAGCGCCAAATGGATCCGAGGCATCGAGCTTCGCGCCACCGACGCGCCGGGTTTCTGGGAACAGAACGGGTACCACATGCATGGGGATCCTTGGACCGAGGAACGGTTCGGGTGGTAGACCCCGGAATGTGACGGAACCGCTCCGCCGCCCGAGAGCCGGGCCGTCCCCGGCCCGATCCTCCCCGTGCCATATTGTTCCCAATGTCACAATTCTCGGACGTTCACCTGTCTTGGCAATCGGAATCACAGCACCGCAGTATGTTCTCGCCCGTATAATCGGGGTCGATGACGCTGCTCGACCAGCCCCCATCCGATGTCCGAGATACGATCGCTCCGCGGCTTGGGGTTGTCACGCCATTGGCGAACGAAGAGCAGACAGTCGCACAGTTCCTTCAAAGGGTTCTGGCGCAGTTGACCCTCGAAGATCGCGTGTTTTGCGTCGTGGACAATGCGAGCCACGACGCAACGCGGCAGCGGGTGGAGGACGTTGCGCTAAAGGACTCGCGGGTGGTGCTCGTCTGGGCACCGGAAAACCGGTGCGTGGTGGACGCGTATTTCCGCGGGTACCGCGAGGCGCTGGCCGCGGGATGCCGGTGGATCCTGGAGATGGATGGGGGGCTCAGTCATCTTCCGGAACAAATTCCGCAGTTCATCGCCGCGATGGAACGGGGCCACGCTTTTGCGGCGGGCAGCCGCTTCATGCGTGGCGGGCGGTTCAACGGGAAGCTCTCCCGCCGGCTGGTCAGCAAGGGTGGCACGATTCTCAGCAACCTGGTGCTCGGCACCCGCATGCATGACATGTGCAGCGGGTTTGAGTGCTTTACGCACGAAACGCTCAGGCGCGTCGTCGAGCACGGAGTGAAGAGCCGAGCGCACTTTTTTCAGACCGAGATCCGATTCTTTCTGCGGAACTGCGACTGGGTTGAGATCCCCATCACCTATAACGGGCCGACGGTGCCCGTGCCGGGGTCGAGCATCAGCGAGGCGATAAAGATCCTGTTTTCTCTTCGCCAGCATGCGAATTCTAGCCCGGAACCATCACGGCAGAGGCCTGAGCTGGCCGAAGGCTGTTCAAGGCGAACGACTTGAGCTCGCCAAGTCCAGCAACCACTTCCGCATTAATCCAGGTGCTGTTTGAATTGTTTTCCAAGCATCGGAAATGCCAATTCCGAATTCACAACCTGAGCTGCGTACTCTTCCGAAATCACGCGGGGACTGTTTGCCTGGTTGAAGGTCACTGGTCGCGACGCCAGCGTATCGAGGATCTCAGCCCACACGTGCCGCAAGCCAGCACGGCTGCGATCGGCATTTAATCTGAACATTCTCGCAGCAGTGTTCGGGTCGTCGGTCAGCCATGTGCCGCTCATCTCCTCCAGCAGCGCGCGAAAAACGAACCCTTCAAAGTGGGGCGCGAACCCCTCAGCGAAATCCGAATCGCGGGGACACTCTGCGATCCAGGGATTCTCCGGGTGGTCGCTCAGCGACCAGCAATAATGATCGCGACCGGGCGTTTGAGCACATGGAACCAACGACTTGATTTTGTATTCAGGCCACAAGCACGAGTCGATTTCCTTCGGTGACCGCCAGGACAAACGCGAAACTCTCATTCCAGTTTTGAAGTCATTCGCTAATGCTCCGGCGCTCAGGAACCGCATGTAGTCAGCCGGTGGCCGAAAATCGAAACGCGCAATTACCCCGTCGAATGTCTTCATCGTTTGCTCCCAATCGCGAGAGCCCCTACCGCAACGCGAATTCGATCCGCTTCCCGAGCAGATTAGCGACCTTCGCCATCGTGTTAAGGGTAATAGAGGTGTTGGCGGGGTCTAGCAGGCGGTCCACGCCGGAGCGACTGGTTTTCAGTCGGTGGGCGATCTGGGCCTTGCTGATGTTCTGCTCGGCCATTGCTTTTTGAAGCTCACGGGCGATCTTGAACTTGATCGCCGACGCCCGGCACTCCTCCAGGATGCCATTATCCGCCAAGTAATCTTCCAGCTTGGAGCCCAAATGTTTCTGTTTCATTGGGTGACCTACAGGAACTGATTCATTCGCTGGCGAGCCAGGTCCAAGTCGTGCTTCGGAGTCTTTTGCGACTTCTTCACGAATCCGTGGAGCAGCACCGTGGTTCGGTCATTGACGCAGAAGATCACGCGGGCAATGCGGTCGCCAAGGCGCGATCGGATTTCCCACAGACCGTGGCCGAGGCTCCGGACCAGCGGCATGTCGATGGGCCAGCAATACTGCACCTTCAGCACATCCGAGCCAATCACCTTCCGCTCGGCCTTGGGCAGCAACTGCAGCCACTCCCGGACCGGCTCGTTGCCCTTCTCGGACCTGAAGAACACGGCGTCGAGTTTTCGTTCGACGTCTGCCATAGTGTACCAAAAGTTGTACAGTTGATCAACCGGTCAGAGTGTAGTGGCAACTCGGCGCAAAAGTGAAGAATGGGGCATTGGGGGCGAGGCACATTCGTAAGCCGAGCCGTGGTCCCAAGGCGGATGTCCCGCGGCAGACGAATCGGATATGATTGATCGCATACGGCGTTGGACGCCGGCGGCGTTTCGCGAGGTAGCCCATGACGCAAGGATTGACCGAATTCTTTCGGCAAAAGAAGCAGCGAGCTGACGCTGAGACGGCGAACGTCAATTGGCAGCAGGTGAAAGCCGACTGGCTGGCGGCCATTGACTTGCTCTACGATCAGGTCCGCACCTCACTGCAGGACGCAGAGCGGCAGGGAGCGCTGCAAATGGCGCGTCGACTTAAGCGGATTTCCGAGGAGCACCTCGGCGAGTATGAGGCGCCTGAACTGGTGTTGTCGGTGGCCGATGAGCGGGTGATCTTTTCGCCTCGGGGGCGAAACGTCGTGGGCGCCTCCGGACGGGTGGACGTGATCGGGGAAGCCGGCGAATCGATGCTCGTGCTGCAACCCGGCCCGCGGTGGTCGATCGTGCGGTCCAAATACCCCCAGCTTCAGTTGGTGGCGCTCGACGACGATTCACTTGCCGAAATGCTTCAGGGCGTCATGCGGCCATGAGCCTCCGCCGCCCTCCCCAACAACACAGCTCGACCAGTCGCCATCACCTCGCGGCGCCCGGCGCGGCGGCAGCCGATCCGGTGTGCCCGTTTCCACTGCCTTCCGCCGGCTGGATCTTCGGCGTGCTCGACGGCACCAGCTTCAGCTTCGGCTCCTCCTCAATCGCTTCCAGCAGCCGGCGGGTGATTTTGTCGTCCACCTCGGCGGCATGATGGATCTCGACCGGATACCGCACAACGAACTCCAGCCCCGCATCGACAAACCGCAGCCGGCCCTGCGGCTTCGGGGCCGGTATCGGCAGGTGCAACGAGTCTTTAATCTGCTCGTATTGTCGCTCGATTTCGGGGCGATATTCCTCGAAAACGGACTCCACCGCGTTCAACAGCCGCTGCTCGGCCATCTCGTGATCGGTGTTCGGCGCCAGCGTCAGGGCGACCTCGTGGAACGTGTAATCGGAACCCGGAAGCTGCTTGAAGAACGCGTTGGGCTGGAAGAGCACGGAATTGGAGAAGACGACGATCCGTCCGCTAGCCTGCAAATCGCGGCCGTTACCGGACAGTTCCATCAGATAGAGACGGAACAGGCCGATGTCGACGACGTCGCCCGTGATTCCGGAGATCGTCACGCGGTCGCCCACGCGAACGCCATAGCGGCCGACGAAGAAGAAGTAGGCGAAGCCGGAGAGGATGACCGTCTGTAATGCGACCGCGATGCCCGCGGTGATCAGGCCGGCGAAGGTCGCCAGTTGCCCGAGCTCCGCAACCACGCTGGCGATGATGACGATGACGATGACCGACGAGACGACGATCCTTCGCATCAGCAAAAACTGCCGGCGGCGGCGGTTGTCGGTCACGTACCGGAGCGTCACGCGGCCCCAAATCTTCGAGAAGCCCAGCAACAGCAGGATGATCCCCGCCATGATCCCCAAACGGATCAGCAGCGAATACAAAACACGACGGTACATCTGCCAGAGCGACGAGTGCCAGTCGGCCAGGGAGTTCTGAACCGATTCGAGCACCGCCCGCTCTTCCCCCAGCGGCACGGCCGCGGCGGCGAGGTCCTTGAACTTCTCGGTCAGCGCGTCCAGTTGCTGACGTTGCGACGCGAGTTGATTGGCATCATTCGTGTCCTTCGCCTGGGCGATGGCATCCGCCTGATGGATCGCGGCAAGAAGCTGCTCGCGCAGAGGCAAGCGGCGTTTGTCGAGGCCCTCCATCAGTTTCTTGGTACGATCGGTCAGGTCGGTGACCTCACTCAGGCGGCCCTGCATGGTGAAGACTTCGCCGAACAAGGCGATCAGGCCATTGGCCTCGGGACGGGTGGCCTGCCCGTTCGAGGCAGCCTCCCCCGCAGCGGCCTGCGACTTGGCGGACGAGCCATTCTGATCCTGAAGCTGCGGCACCTCGCGCTGAAGATTCTCGACCTGCTGGCGCAGGTTTTCCGACCCGCCGCTTAAGTCCGAGACGAACCCGGCGAATCCCGCCAGCACGTCCTGCCGCGCCTTGGAAAGGTTTAACTGCGCCACGAGCTTGTTGCGTCGAGCGTTAAGGGTGTCGGCTGTTTCCGGTGTTGCACTCTTGATCTGCTCATTGAGCTGATCGATCTGCGGCTTGAGCTGCGCGATCTGCTGCGCGATGGCCGCCTGGGATTGGGCGAGGTTCTTCGAGCCGCCCTTCTGGGCCGGGGCCGGGCGGGTGGTCGAGTTTTCCACCAGGGGGATTTGGGCGCGGGCGTAATCAAATGAAAGCTTCATCGCTTGCAGAGACGATGCGCGGACACCATCCCTGAACATCAGGTCCTGCGCGTTGAGCGGCGACGGATCGCCTGCCTGCATGTGGCGGTACCAGTCGATGTTCCAGTTCAGGAACTGAACGAGGTTCTGCCCGGCGTCCTGCGGGGGCGCCGCCGCGATCAGAAAACTGCACAGCGCGAGCGTCGCCACCGAGACGACTTTCATCCAATTAGTGCGGCACATAGCGTTTTGGTACCAAGCCATGATCGACAGACCTCTCATCCTCACCTGCACCCACAGCGCAGACCTCCGGCGCGCTGTGCCGCAGCAGCAATGGCAATGCCACAGCCGCACAAGGGTATGATCATATAGCGACTGGTTGACCTGGTTTTCTGAAAGGGATTTTAATGCGAACCGCAGCATTCCGGCGGCTCTGGCTCGTTGTGCTCTGTTTCGTCCTTGCGGCATCGGCGCGGGCGGCGTTCGTCACGCCCGAGCAGTTCGACCTTCAAAATCTGCTTGGCGACCCGCCGGCCGATAACTCGCCGCAGCACAGGGCGGAGATCGACAAGCTGCTGTTGCTCCAGGCGGAGCGCACTCCTGCCCAGGAAGCGCAGTGCAGAGCCGAGGAGCGGGTGACGGTCTTCTATTTCCAGCCGGTGCTCGGCCCGTGGTTCAATGAGAAGAACCTGCCGCAGACTGCCGAGCTGTTCCGGCATATCGACGAAGACCTACGGACGATCGGCAACCTCGCCAAACAGAAATGGATCCGCCCCCGCCCACCCGCGGTCGAGCCGCGCATCCATCCGTGTGTGATGCTGGAGCGGAGTTCTTCGTATCCCAGCGGGCACGCCGAGCGCGGAATCATGTGGGCCACGCTGCTGAGCGAAATGTTCCCGGACAAGCGCGACGCGTTGATGGCCCGCGGCCGGCAACTGGGCGAGGACAGGCTCATCGCCGGCATGCACTGGCCCAGCGATATCGCCGCCGGACAGAAGCTCGGGGCGGAGCTTGCGAAAAAGACGCTCGAAAATGCCGACTTCAAATCCCAGATGGCGAAGGCGAAAGCCGAATGTGAGCAGGCGATGGCCCGTCCGAGCGCCGATGCCGGATGGAAAACGCTGTTCGATGGCACAAGCACAAACGGCTGGCGCGGACTTGGGCGCGAGGGATTTCCGAGCGATCGCTGGCAAGTGGTGGACGGCTGCCTTCACTGCAAAGGCGGCCCCGGCAAGACCGACGACCTGATCACCACCCGCAAATACGGCAGCTTCGAGCTGACGTTCGAATGGAGAATCCCCAAGGACGAAGGCAACAGCGGCGTGAAGTACCGCATCCAGGAGACGCCCGGCGATGGTTTCGCGTTCGGTCCCGAATACCAGCTCATGGCGTGAAAGTCGTCGAGTACGACTTCGGCAGCCCGCAATTGACCGACGCGATCGCTCAGAGCAAATTCAAGAGCCGCCCGGACTGGGGCCGCAATCCGTTCGGGTACATCGCCCTCCAGGACCATCATGACGAGGTCTATTTCCGAAACATCCGCATACGCGAGCTCAAGGCTGATAACGCAACAGCACCAGGAACCCCTCGACCGGCCGGCCGGCCTCCGTCCGCACCGTAATCGCATCGAACGCCTCATGGACGAACCCGTGCATCGCCGCGAGCCGCTCGATGTATGGCTTACCATGCGAATAGCGGTTGTGCTTGCGGTCCATGGCGTACCCGTCGCCCTCGCCGGCCTCGATTGAAAAGATGAACCGCCCGCCCGGGCGAAGCGTTCCGGTGGCCGCGCCCAACACGAGCGACAGATCGCCCAGATAATTGAGCACGTCCGCGCTGACCAGGAGATCGAACGACTCGGCGTGCTGGTGCATGATCGCGACCAGGTCCCCTTCGATCACCTCGTCATACACGCCGCGCTGGCGCGCCTTGGCAACCATGTTGGGCGAGAGGTCGACTCCGACGAGTCGGCCGGCCATGGGCTTGAGCATGACGCCGCACAGCCCGGTTCCGCAGCCGAGGTCAAGGATGTCGAGCGGATGCGCGGGATTGATAGACTTTATGGTTTCACCGATCCGCTCAGGAACGTGGTAATCGAGCTTCCCGACCAAATGCTCATCGAACTGGTCGGCGTATCGGTTGAAGAGGCTAGACACCGCGGACGTGGGATGCCGCGGCGGAGGCATGACGCTGGAATTCCGCGCAACCTGAAAATGCAGCTTTTCGGCCTCCGGCGTGCGCGTCAACTTCCGCTCCAGCTCGGCAACGCTGCTCGTTTTTTCCATCGAATTCGCCGCCGGACGAATCAACCCATGCGCAGCCTTCTGTGCATCGGCCAGGGCTGCTTTGGCTTCCTTCTTCCTGCCGGTGCGTTCGAGCACCGTCGCCAAGCCCTGATATGCGGCCGGAGCCTGGGGCTGAAGGTCGATTGCCTTGCGGAACAAATCCTCGGCGCGCTCCAGGTTCTGCTCCTGCAATTCGATCGAAGCCAGCCCGAATACCGCGCGGGGATTGTGCGGCTCGAGTTCCATCGCGCGTTCGAGGCACCACCGCGCCCCTTCCATGTCCTTCCGCTGGAGGTGCGCGGCGCCCAGGTGGTGATACGCGTCGGCGCTATTGGGCTTCAGATCCAGCGCGGCATGGAATTCCGGGATGGCCTGGTCAACTTTCCCTGCCAGCATCAGGGCGATGCCAAGAGTCTGGTGCAGCTCCGCGGGATGCCATCCGGCGGCTTTGGCGCGCCCGAGCAACTCGATCGCGGCATTGATGTCGCCATTTGATTGACGACCCAGTCGAACCGTCGCCGCGGAAAACAGCGGCGCCGGTTGAGCGGGATCGACGGCAATCGCGCGATCGAACGACTTCAGGGCATCATCCATCCGCCTGGATCGCATGTACGCGTGGCCCAGGTTGTGCCAGAAGGCGGCGTCATTCGGCCGGGCCTCTGTCGCCCGCTCCAATAACGGCACCGCCTGATCGATTTGCCCGGCCTGAAGAAACAACACGCCGAGCCAGTGGTTGGCGTCCGGGTTCTCGGCATCAATCGCCAGCAGCGCGCGATACCCGGACTCGGCGAGACGCAGGCGGCCGCAACGGTGATGTTCCAGGGCGATTTGAAACAGGTCCTGTGGCACTCGCGCATTATCCCCCCGCCGCGATGTCACACAAGCGAACGTCTGTCGACTTATCTATTGGCCGACACCGATGTCGGTTGGAACCCACCCACTCCAAACTGCCAAAGCAGGAAGCTGTACGCATCCGCCAGTTCCGTTTCGTACTGCGTTTTGGTCGATCCCATCCCATGCCCGGCGGCGTATTCGACGCGCAGGAGGATCGGCTTGCCGCTTTTGCCGGCGGCTTGCAGCCGGGCGGTCATCTTGCCCGGCTCCCACGACGAAACCCGGGGGTCGTTCCAACCGGTCGTCAGCAGAACGGCCGGATATTTGGCGCCATCGCGGACGTGCTGATACGCGTCCATGGCGTACAGGTCCTCGAAGCCGAACTGCGTGGTCACGGAGCCGAACTCGGGGATGTTGGGCGGGCCGTTGGGGGAGAATTCCGAGCGCAGGGCATTTGAAACGCCAACGCGATCCCACGCGGCGGCAAAGAGGTCCGGGCGCTCAGTGATCGCGCGGCCGATGGTGATCCCGCCGGCACTTGTGCCTTCGCCCGCAAGTTTGGCCGGCGAGGTGTACCGCTTGTCGACCAAGTACTGGGCGCAGGCGATGAAATCGCGCCAGGTATTGGGCTTGGTGAGCTTCTGTCCGGCCTTGTGCCAGTCTTCGCCGTACTCACCCCCGCCTCGGACGTGCGCCTCGGCCAGTACGCCGCCCTTCTCGAGCCACGCGATGTTGTGAGGGTCAAAATATGGGTCCATGGTCATGCCATAGGCGCCGTATCCGTCGAGCAGCGTGGGATTGTTGCCGTCGAGCTTCAAATCCCGGCGATGCACGATCGACAGCGGCACCCGCGTGCCGTCGTAGCTTTCAACCTTCACCTCTTCCGAAACCAGGTCGCCCGGACGATCGAACTTTCCCAGCGACTGAAGGTGCGTGTCGATCACCTTTTTGGTCCCCGGATCATACGAATAGATCGCGTACGCCTGAGTCCAGGACGTAAGGTCGAGCACGAGCCCCGGCAGGCGGGGATCGGCGCCGGTGATCTCGATTGCCCCCTCGAGTGGAAGCTTGAGCTCTTCCGGCCCGCCTTCATAGCCGATGCGCGTCAAGCGACCGATGCCGCCATCCAGTTGCTGCACGTACAGCGCATCACCGGCGGTGACGATGTTCGTCACCACCGATCGGCCTTCCGCAATGACTACCTGCGCGTGCGCCAGGTCCGGGCTCGAGAGCCCGGTACGGACGACCTTGAACCGCGACGCATCCTTGTGCGTCAGCAGGTACAGGTCGTCGCCATGTACCGCCATGTTCGTGATAGCGTCTGGCACGTCGCACAGTTTCTGCCAATGGGCCGACGCGCTGGTGAGGGATTCGACCGGCGCCATGTAGATGGTCAGCTCATTGAGCACGCCGTGCTCGATCTGGGCGAAGGCGAACTTGCAGCCGGGAAAGGTGGCGACCATCGGAATGTCGGCCGGAGCAATTTCCGCGTCGCTGGAAAGCTGATACCCGAGCACCGGCTTGTCGGACTCCACTTCCGTGCCGATGACGTGGACGAACACCTTGCTCTTTTCTTCCTCTTCGGTCGGCGACTGGTTGCGCCCGAGCTTTTGCAGGCGGTTGTAAAAAAACGAGTGGTTGTCCGGCCGCCAGGCGACCGGACCAAAGCGGGCGCGATCGATCGTTTCCTTTGCCTCTTCGCCGGTCCGCACATCCACCACGTGAATGATCGCGTTCTCCGATCCGCCCGGCGAGACGCCGATGGCCACGAGGTTGCCGTCATCCGACGACGAGAAATAACTGATGGAGTTGTGCGACCCTTCGGGCGCGGGATAGCGGGTCGGATCCGCAAGCAGTTTCTCGGCGCCGGACAGTCCGTCGCGGAGATACAGCCGCGAGACGTCCTGGCTGGCGAGGCGCTTCTCATAGATGTAGCGCCCGCCCGGAAGTTGGTGCACGTCGAATACGCGGGCTGGGGCGGACTGGCCGAGTTCCCGGATGCGGGCCAGCAGCTCGGATCTGCCGGGAATTCGTCCAAGGATCTCACGCGTGTACTGATTCTGGCCCTTGAACCATTTTTCGACCTCGGGGTTCTTAAGGTCTTCCATGTAACGGTACGGGTCGGTGAGTTTGGTGCCGTAGTAGTCATCCGTGACCGGCCGGACAGGAGCGACGGGCGGGGATTCGGCGCCGTGGTCGGCGCTCGTTCCCGTGGCAAGGAACAGCGCCGCCGAAACCGCGGCCCAGATGACGATCAGGAAATGTCGCATCATCGGGTTCACAGTAACTTTTTGACAGCAAAAGAACCACAGCCCCGGAACTCGCAGGCAAAATCGCATGCCAACGCCGGTATGCGTTTCGGGTATTCAATACCGGCGGGTCGGTTTTGGCGGCGCCGCGTGATGCAGGTCCCTAACGAACGAAAACGCAAGCTGATCACCGACGCGGCGGCCCGGTTGTTCGCGACGCGGGCGTTCCACAAGGTTCGGCTCGAGGACATCGCCGCCGAGGCGCGCGTCGGCAAGGGGACGCTCTACGTCTACTTTCAGAGCAAGGAAGACCTGTACTTCGCGCTAATCTATGACGGTTTCGCGGCGATGGTTGAGCGCCTCAAGACGTTGCTCGCCGGAGACAGGCAATCCGCCCGCGAGGCTCTTCGGGCAATTGTCCGGGAGCTGGTGGCCTTTGCGTTCCGCCATCCGCATTATTTCGAGCTGACCCGAACGGTTGGCAAGGTCCGCGGCCGCTCCGAATCGGCGTGGGGCCGCAAACGTCACGAGTTGACGGATCTGATTGAGCAGACACTCCGCCGCGGCGTGCGCCTGCGCGAATTTGCCGACCCGCGGCCGGAACTCACCGCGATGTACGTGCCCGGATTCGTCCGCGCCCTGCTGGCGTACGGCGCCGGCGGGCTGGACGAAAACCAGGTCGCCGGACATATCATTCGCCTTCTTGAATTGGGAATCATTCCAAGGAAAGCTTCATGAAATCACCCCTGCGCCTGCCCTTTTCCCCACGTGCCCCCCGCCGTCGGCCCGCCGGACAAAAAAATAGGGACGGGAGCTATTTATTTCCGAAGGAAAATAGGGACGGGAGCTATTTATTTTCCAAACGATGGATGGTGGTCGCGGCGGCGCTGGCGGCCGGAGGGTGCGTGGACCAGCACAAGGAGATTGCCAAATACCGCAAAGTGCTCGACGGCCCGGCCCCGCTGGCCGTCGATCGGGATTACTCCAAAGGCAAGCAACTGTCGCTCGAACAGGCCCTGCTACTGGCCAGCGGGTATAACGAGCAACTGGACATCCAGGGTGAGAATTACCTCCAGGGACTGATCGCCCGCGACCGCGCATACGCCGCCTTTGCCCCCACCATCAGCCTGGCACCGCAATTCACGTGGGAGAATCGCCCGATCAATCGCGGGAGCACGCTCGTCGTAGGCGGAACGGGAGCCGGCAGCGGCAGCGGAACCGGTACGGTCGTCACCGGCGGCCGGAACAAGTACACCATCACCGACGTTCCCGTCGCCGCTCGGGCGAACCTGTTCAACGGGTTCCGGGACGTGTCCACGATCAACGCAGCCTGGGCCGACATCAAACGCCGCAGGGGATTGCTGCTGGACTTGCAGGAAACCGTGCTGCTGGAAACCGCGCAGGTGTATTACCAGGTGCTGCTGGCGGAACGGTCGGCCGAGGTCCTGAAGAATTCCGTGACGTATCAGGACGCACGGGTGCAGGACATGACCGGCCGGCTTCGCGCCGGGATCGCCCAGCCGCTGGATCTGGCGCAGACGCAGGCCCAGGACGCTGCCACGCGGGCGCAGCTTGTGACGGCCCAGAACAACGTGCGCACCGGCCGCATCACGCTGGCCTATCTGACCAACGGCAACGTTCAGGATGCGACGTTGGTGGATCGGCTTGAACTCCCACAGCAACTTCCCAGCCCCGCCGAGGCGACGGACATCGCCCAGAAAACCCGCCCCGACATTGCCGCCGCCGCGGCTCAGGTGGAAGCCGCCCGGCAGAACGTGCAGGTCGCGATCGGCGAGTATTACCCCTCCATCAATCTCGATCTCAGCTACTACCTTCACCGCGAAACCTTCCCAACGAATCTGGAGTGGCTCGGCATCCTCACGGCGAACGTGCCGATCTTTACCGCCGGGATCATCGAGGCCGACGTGCGACTCGCCTGGTCGCAACTTCGCCAGTCGCTTCTGGCGGAATGGCAGCTCATCCGGCAGGTGAATCAGGACGTGCGGATCGACTGGCAGAACCTGAACGCCAGCCGCGACCGGATCGTGGAGCTGACGACGGAAGTGACCGCCTCACAGGAGGCGCTGCGGCAGGCAACTCAGCGATACTCTGTGGGCCTGGCGACGAATCTCGACGTGCTGACCGCGCAGGATCAGCTCCTGAGCAGCCAGCTCGATCTGGCGACCGAGGAGTTCAACCACAAGATCTATTACCTGGATCTGCTGCGCGGCATGGGCCGCCTGGTGCGTCCGGAGACGCTGAACGCGCTGTCGGCCGGCCCGACGAGCCGGCCGACGACGGAGCAGACCAAGCCGGTGGTGCCGCGATATGAGATCCCGCCGATGAGCGTCCCCGGCCTTCGCCGCCCGCCCGGCCCCGCGCCGACGACTTTCCCCACGCAGCCCTTCACGATGCCGTCGACCGAGCCGTCGTACATGCCGCCGGCGACGCAGCCGTAGGAGGGCCGCCAAGTCGCCAAGGAAATGAATAGAACGTAGAGCGTAGAACGTAAGCTCGCAGGCGGCTTGTTACGTTCTACGTTCCATTTTTCCGCGGCTCACCGGCCGTACCAAAGTCACTGCTTGACCGAGAGCAGATAGCTCAACAAATCATTGAAATCTCCCGCCGGGATGATTTCGCCGAAGTTGCTGGGCATGAGCGAGAGCTTTGACTCCGCCTGGCGGGTGATCTTCGATTTCTCGATCGACACTTCCTTGCCGGTGGAGTCGGCGACGACAATCGTCTGGCCTTCGGTGCGGCGCGGGATGCCGGCGACGACGCTGCCGTCGCTCAGGACGAAGGTGCTCTGTCGGAAGTCCGCGGCGACGTTGCGACTGGGGTCGAGGATGTCCTCGCACAGCCTCGGGACGCCTCGGATGCCGATGCCGTCCAAAGGTGGGCCGACGTGGGCGCCCTGGTTAGCGACCGCATGGCAGATCAGACAATTCTTCTCGAACACCAGACGGCCGCGCTTGGCCGAGGCAGTCGCCGGGTTGAACGCGGCGGCGCGCTGATCAATCATCGCCTGGATCTGCGCATCGGCGGCGGGAAGGCCCCTGGTCAGCTTCTCGATCCGCTGCTCGTAATCCTTCGGCTGCACGGCGCCGATCCGCTCGCGGACGTTGGAATCCTGAAGCAGCCGTGCCGATGCCTTGCCCTGCTCGATGGCGACGAGCAGTGCTTCCGCACCACCCCGACCGGAGGCCAATGCCTGAGCCAGTGCCAATTGCAGCTTCTGCGGCGCGGTCTGCATCGCCTGGACCATCGCATCCGAGGCGGCGGGAACGTCGAGGGTGGCCAGCACGCTGGCTGCGCTTTGCCGCACGTCGTCAGCGGCCCTTGGGTCGCGCACCACACTTGAGAGGGCCTGCACGTGATCGGGCGCGTCCAGCGCGCCAAGCGCCCTTGCCGCCGCGGCGCGCGTGGCCGGCTCCTGGGTGCCGTCGGTCAGCAGGTGCTCGACCTTGCCCGCCAGCGGCGTCAGTCGCAGCGATTGGACGATCTTGACCGCATTTTCCAGCATTGAGCCGCCGACCGGGACGCGCACCACTGGCGGGTCGAAGCGGCCCAGCGCCATCCAGGCGTAAGCCTTCTGATTGTCGCCGTCGGTGGCTTCCACGTACGCACGCCGGCCGGCGAATCGGCGCAAGTCCAGCGTCATCTGTCGCGCCACGTCATTCCGGGGCGGGTTCACCGTCGCCAGCACGTCGCCGGTCTTCGCATCGCGAATCGTGACGAAATTCTTGATCTTGTGTTTCTTCGGCGGCTGGCCATTGTGGCCCGCCAGAAAGAACGAGAGCTTGGGCGGCACGACGAACTCGTGCGAGCGGATCGTGCCGGTCAGTTGCTCGCTGTGGACGTTGCTGGAGAGGAACGCTGAGGCGTTGTCGCCATCGACGGACTTGCGGGTCTGAACGCCCCACGGATTTTGCCCGTCGGACTTGCCCGTCGTCGGGACGAACGTCCAGGCGTCCTTGTTGTCGGCGCCTTCCTCCAGCAGTTTTGTCGCCAGCGAGGTCCCCCATGCGCGCATCGCCTCGCCGGTAGTTGTTCCCCGCTCGGCGAGCCCTTCCTGCACCGCGTTGAACAGCGCCAACTGCAATTCGACATCGTCCGAGAACCTGGTCTGAACGAACTTCGCCAGTTCGTCGACCTGTTGAGCGGGAACGAGCTTGGCAATCATCTTGAGCTGCTTGGTGATCTGCTCGCCCGCGGCGCTTGCGTGCGTCACATAGTTCAGAAGGAATGACGCCGATTCGCTGGTCGGCGCGCCGATCGCCGACGCGGCCAGCAGGTTCTCGTCTGCATCACTGAGTCGCGCCGTCTGGAGTTTCGGGCAGACGCCCGGCACGAGCATCTGATCGCGGAGCGCGATGCGGACAACGTGCTCGATGAACACGTCCCCGTCCGGGCGCTCGGCCAGATCGAGCAGCGGGCGAACGTGCTCGAACGAAGGATGCTCGCCCAAAGCGGCAGCAGCCGTGCGACGAACCAGCGGATCGGGATCGCGGGTCCCGTTCAACACTAATTGATCATCCGCCGAATCCCACGGCGACTTCTCGCCCAGCACGCGCATGGCGTGCTCGCGGAGCCTGGCGTCGGGATCGGTCGCGGCGGCTTTCAGTTCCGCCGGGTCGAGCGCGCCGAGCCGATAGAGCACCCACATCCCGTGGATCTTCTGCCAGATATTCGACGACTCGGCCATCACCTTCTTGAGCGGCGCGATAGCGGGCTGGCCGACAATGTCGGCCAGGCGGTTCATCGCCAGCATGCGGATGGTCATGTTCGGACTGGCCAGGTCATCAACCATGTCCTGCACGCTGGCCCTGGTCAGGTCAAACTTCTTCGTCGGCGCGGGCGCGGCGTCCGTGCCCTTGTAGACGATCCGCCAGATTCGGCCGCGCTGCTTGTCACGGCCGGGATTATGCAGGTCGACCTCGTAGTGCCCGATGATCTTGTTGTAGAAGTCGGCCACGTACAGCGCGCCGTCGGGGCCGAGCTTGATGTTGGTTGGCCGGAACCAGGCGTCGCTGCTGACCAGGAAATCAGGGACGTCGTCGCCATGCACCCCGGAGCCGCGGGGCGTGAGCTTGGCGTCGTCGATCTTGTTGGTCATCACGTTCCCGACGAACATCCGGTTGCGGTACTGCTCGGGGAACTGGTCGGCCACGTAGTCGCACAGCCCGGCGATGGCGGTCGAGCCGTAGAAGTGATCGATGATGTTCGGGGCAAAGCCCAGGCCGTCATCGGGCTTGCCGAAGCTGGGATAGTACGCGCCGCGCAGGTCGAGCGCGATCGGCATGGTTTCGCAGTCGCTCGAATAGAGATTCCCGAGCGGGTCGTAGCAAAGGCCGAAGGGATTGACCTGGCCGTGCGTGACGTACTCGATGTGGCTGCCGTCCCGCTTGAAGCGGTAGGTGTTGCCGGAGTTCATCGTGATCTGCGAGCCGTCGGAAGCGCGAACTGTCGAGGTGTTGCGATAACCGTGTACGGCGTGGATCCAGCCGTCGAACCCTTCGGTGAACGAGCCGGTCATCCCGTGGGTATCGACGTGCTGGTAGGTGCCCAGGAAGACTTCACGCTTGTCGGCCACGCCTCGGCCGGAGGTGTCGGTCATCTTCCAGATGTATGGGATGCTATAGACAATTGCCGCATTGTCGCCCAGCGGCAGCACGCCGACGGGAATGTTCAGGTTGTCGGCGAAGGTGGTGATCTTTCGGGCGCGGCCGTCCGGCCCGAAATCGTCGAGGATCTTCACCGTGTCGCGGGTTTTGGGACCGGTGGCGGGGAACGGGTATTCGACCGTATTGGTGACCCACAGCCGGCCGCGGTCGTCGAACGCGAGATTAATTGGCTTGTGGATGTCGGGCTCCGACGCGACGAGCTGCACCTCAAAGCCCGGCGGCAGGGTGAAGCACTTGCGCTCTTCCTCCGGTTCGCGGGGCCCATAGGGCACGATCGTCTGTGCCGCCCATGACGAATGCGTCAGACAGACCGACAACACGGCGGCGGCCGCCGCCTGGACGAACTTTTTTGTCATTCCTCAGCTCCGAACGAGACGCCCGCACGACCGTCAGCAGGTCGAGCCACATGGGAACCTACCGTTTGGGCGCAGCGACGTTGAGTCGGACGCGCTGGCGGCCCAACGAATCGATCGAAGCTCATTTCTGTGGAGGAATCAAGAGATGGCGCGATGAAGGCCCGCGGGGTGGCCGATGACGGCGCGCCGCTCACTGGTACGGTACTCTCGCGCTCTTTTCGAACTCTTTAACGATGATTCGGTAGCATTCGCACGCCGTCGCCTCCAGCCCCTTGCGGTCCAGGATCGTAATCTGTCCGCGGGTGTACTGGATCATGCCCGCCTTCTGAAGCATGCTCGCGGCAATGTTCACGGCCTGGCGGCGCACGCCGAGCATCTGGCCGAAGAACTCCTGCGTCAGAGGGAAGGTGTTTTCGTCCACGCGATCCTGGGTCATCAGCAGCCAGCGGGCGGCGCGTTCCTCGATGTTGTGCAGGCGGTTGCAGGTAGCGGCCTGTGAGATCTGCATGATCAGCGCCTGCGTGTACCGCAACAGCGTGAGCTGAAGCTCCGGCTCGTCGCGGACGATAGCCATGAACTCCTTCGCGGGCATCCGCAGCGCCCGGCCGGGGATCTGCACGAGCGTCATCGTCCGTGTCTCGTCGCTGCCCAACAGCAGCGGCGTGCCGACGAACCCCTCCCGGCCGACCGTCGCCACCTCGATCAGCAGCCGGTCGGGCCCAAAGTCCGCTTCCCCCGTGGAAACCATCGAGCAAACACCGACCTCGGGAAAATAGACGTGCTCGATGGGCCGGTCGGCCTCGACGAGCAAATCCTTGAGATTCAGTTCCATGCGCTCGGCGTGGCGCAATACCCGATCGCGGATTCTCGTCGGGAGTGATTGCAAAAGACGGTTTGGAGAAGGGTTGTCAGGCATGGTCAGTCTCCGGTGCCGCGATTTTTTTATGTCCGAAACCGGACAGCATGCGGTATAAGGTTGACTAACGATGTCGTTCAAAAAACCTGAGAGACTGGTCGGGAAATTCGCCGTCGAAGCGCACCAGTCCCGGGCGATGGAAAGTGTCGTCGGTATTGTGGCAATCGCGGCGTCGGCGGGAAGCCTGTTGCCGCTAACCAGGCTACTCTCCGATTTGCCCAGGGACTTCCCCGCACCCGTCATCGTGCTCCAGCACCGCGCTCCGTCGAGTCGGCTGCCGGAATACCTGGAGCAGCGCGTCGCGCTGCCCGTGCGCGAGGCTGCCGAGGGAGACGTTCTGTGTCCGGGCCAAGTGCTGGTCGCACGGCCCCGCATTCACATAACGGTGAACGCAGCCGGTCGAGTGCGTCTTCTGGACACGCCGCCGGTCAGGTTCATACGGCCCTCGGCGGACGTGCTGTTCCGCTCGCTGGCTCAGGTGTATGGCGAGCGGACCGTTGCGGTGGTCCTCAGCGGCGGCGGCCACGACGGCACCGCCGGCTCGCACGCCATCCGCGCCGCCGGCGGTCTAGTGCTGGCCCAGGATGCCCGCTCCAGCGATCACCCGGAGATGCCGATTTCCGCCTTCGACCTCGGTAAGGTGGACGTCATTCTCCGCCCCGGTCAGATCGGCCCCGCCCTCTGCGCACTGGCGCTGGCCACGGCGCCATCACGTGTTGCGTGACCGACAAACACGTACGTTGCATGCAGCCGTAGATGAAGTGCCACCCGGGCGACCCCGTTTCGGCCTCTACTGCTGCGTCGCGCCAAGCTTGACGGGGACGTTTTGGGTTTGGCCATCGCGGAAGATCTGGAGGGTAACCGTTTCGCCGGGCTTGTAATCTTCCAGGGCGGAGTAGAAGTCCTCGCTGTTGTTGACGGTTTTGTCGCCGACCTTCTGGATGATGTCGCCGGGCGTAATGCCATCGGCCGCGCGTTGGGCTCCGCGAAGTCCCGCCGCGGCGGCAGGCGAATCCGGGTCCACGTGCAAAATCATTTCGCCCGACACACCCAGTTGCTGCGTGACCATCTGGCTGACCTGATCGTTGAACTGCACACCAATTTGTGGCCGGGGCACCTGGCCATGCGCGATCAACTGCGGCACCACGCGATTGACAATGTCCACGGGGATTGCAAACCCGATCCCGGCACTGGAACCCGACGGGCTGATGATGGCGGTATTGACGCCGATCAGGCGGCCGGCACTGTCCATCAGCGGCCCGCCCGAATTGCCGGGGTTGATCGGAGCGTCGGTCTGGATCACGTTGGAGATCGTCGCGCCCGACGGACTTTGCATGGTGCGGCCCAGGGCCGAGATGATCCCGGTCGTCAGCGTC
>Ga0134125_10002077_pt1 | contig 23989 bp, 16 predicted proteins | sample KB31751_FD_96464 | JGI IMG/M metagenome (GOLD analysis project Ga0134125, IMG submission 96464) | Terrestrial soil microbial communities with excess Nitrogen fertilizer from Kellogg Biological Station, Michigan, USA - KB3-175-1 | ecosystem: Environmental > Terrestrial > Soil > Unclassified ...
CCTTAGCTACGACCGGCTCGTCGTTGCGCCGGGCATCGATCTGAAATTCGAAACGATCGAAGGCTATTCGCCCGACGCCGCGAAAATCATGCCGCATGCCTGGCAGGGCGGCGAACAGACTTGGCTCTTGAAGGAGAAGCTGCTGGCGCTTCCCGATGGCGGCCTCATCGTCATGGCCTCGCCGCCGAACCCCTACCGTTGCCCGCCGGGCCCTTACGAGCGAGCGTGCATGATCGGGCATTTCATCAAAACCAGGAAACCGAAGGCCAAGCTCATCATCTTCGATGCGAAGAGGACGTTTTCGAAGGAGGCCGTTTTCGAGCAGGCCTTCAACGAATATTACAGGGACATTATCGAGCTCAATCTTACCAACGAGATCGACGACTACACGGTCGTCAAGGTCAACGCGGCGACGGGCGAAGTGACGACGAAGTCCGGCCGCACCGAGCGCGCCGCGCTTGCCAATATCATCCCGGCGCAGAAGGCCGGTTCCATCGCGGCGAAGATGGGACTGACGGAAGGCGACTGGTGTCCCGTCAATCCCAATAACTTCACCTCCACGAAGCTGAAGGACGTCTATGTCCTGGGCGACGCCGCCATCGCCAACCCGATGCCGAAATCCGCATATTCGGCGATGAGCCAGGCCAACGTCGTGGCAGCCGACATCATTGCGGACCTCTCAGGCAAGCCCAGACCGCCCGGCAAGTACCGCAATACGTGCTGGTCGATGCTGGCGCCCGACAATAGCGCCAAGATCGGCGGCGATTATTTTCCCGGCAAAAAGGACGGTAAGGAAATTCTGGAAGCCAAGGACGAATTCATTTCAAAGCCGGACGATAGCCCCGACATCCGTCGCCAGACGTATCAGGAGAGCGCCGACTGGTATCGAACGGCCGTCGCGGACCTCTTCGGCGAGGAACCGCAGAAGGCCGGCCACTAGGTTCTATCCTGGTCTAGGTGCCATATATGCGCCGCGCATTTCGGGATTAGCGACGCCTTACAAACGTGTTTAAATACGTTGCGGGTACCCCCGGACCCGATCACCTGACCGACGTAGCGGCGTTAAGCTGGCGTATACGTGGGGCAATGATAATCCCGGGCGCCGATCGGGGATTATCTTGCGTTAGAGCGCGGTCCCCCAAAGGAGGCTCGGAAATGGCGACCGTAGTTCTTCTGTTGTTGGTTGTCGGCGCATTTCTGGCCCTCGGCATGGCGCGAGCGCCGATGTGGGCCTGGGCCGTCGCAGTTGGCCTGCTGACGCTTCTCGGACAGTCCGGAGCGCTGGATGGTGCCGAAGCCGCGGGGCACGGCATCTTGTCGTGGCTCGCGTGGTTGCCGTTCGTCGCGCTGTCGCTGCTTTCGATCCCGTCGCTGCGGCGCAGCCTGATCGTGGCGCCGGTATTCGACAAGGTCCGGACAATCCTCCCGAAGGTTTCCGATACCGAAGCGCAGGCGCTGGAGGCCGGCACGGTTGGCTTCGATGCCGAAATTTTTTCCGGAACTCCGGATTGGAACAAGCTGCAGTCGATACCGCCGATCCAGCTCTCGGCCGAGGAACAAGCCTTCCTCGACGGCCCGACGCATCAGCTCTGCGCGATGATCAACGACTGGCAGGTGCGCCATAGCCTGCGCGAGATCCCCGAGGATATCTGGGATTTCGTCAAGAAGAACGGCTTCCTCGGCATGCTGATTTCGAAGGAGCACGGCGGCCTCGGCTTTTCCCCGCAGGCGCAGTCGCTGATCCTCGGCAAGATTGCCTCACGGTCACCCGATATCGTAACCATCGTGATGGTCCCGAATTCGCTCGGCCCGGGCGAGCTGATCGAGAAGTACGGCACCGACGCACAGAAGCATCATTACTTGCCGCGACTGGCGAAGGGCGAGGAAGTGCCGTGCTTTTCGCTGACCGGTCCGACGTCAGGTTCTGACGCCGCCACGATGCGCGACATCGGTTATGTGACGCGCGGCACATATCAAGGCAACGAGACGCTCGGCGTCCGCCTGTCGTGGGAGAAGCGGTACATTACGCTCGGCCCGAAGGCGACCCTCGTCGGTCTGGCGTTTCGCCTCTTCGACAAGGACAACCTGCTCGGCAAGGGCGAGGACGTCGGCATCACACTGGCGCTCATCCCGGCCGATCATTCGGGCGTCAACATCGGCCGCCGGCATTTGCCTTCCGGCGCCGCTTTCCCGAACGGCCCGAACTGGGGCAGCGACGTTTTCATTCCGATCGATTGGATCATCGGCGGCGAGAAGATGGCCGGCAACGGCTGGCGCATGCTGATGGAATGTCTATCGGCGGGCCGCGCCATCTCGTTGCCGTCGTCGGCCACCGCCGGCGTGAAAATGATGCTGCGCGTGACGTCGGCATATGCGCGCGTCAGGAAGCAGTTCGGACTGCCCGTGTCGCGCATGGAAGGCGTCGAAGAACCCCTCGTGCGCATCATCGAGACGGCCTACGTCAACGAAGCCGCCCGCGCCATGACGGCGGCGATGGTTTCACGCGGCGAAAGGCCCTCGGTCATCTCGGCGCTGATGAAATACCAGACGACCGAAAAAATGCGCCGTGCCGTCAATGACGCGATGGATATTCACGGTGGCCGCGCCATTTGCGACGGCCCGTCGAATTACCTGCAATCGGCCTATCAGATGGTCCCGGTCGGCATCACGGTCGAAGGCGCCAACATCCTGACGCGGACGCTGATCACGTTCGCGCAGGGAGCACTGCGTTCGCATCCCTATCTCTATAAGGAAGTACAGGCGGCGCAGAACCCCGACCGCGCACGCGGTCTCGACGCGTTCGAAGATGCCTTCGACAACCACATCGCATTTTCGCTTTCGAATGCGACCGGCGCCTTCGTCCACAACGTGACCGGCGGAGCGCTCGTCTCGGCGCCCGATCACGCGCAGCGCATGGGCCACTGGTACCGCCAGCTCGCGCGAGCCAGCCGGTCATATGCCTTCGTCGCCGACTTGACTGTCGCGCTGCTCGGCGGCGGCCTCAAGACCAAACAGAAGATCACCGGCCGCATGGCCGACGCTCTGTCTGAGCTTTACATGCTCGCCGCCACGCTGAAGCGCTACGACGACGATGGGCGTCCGGCAGGCGATGATCACATCGTGACGCTCGCGGCTAAGAATGCTCTTCACCGCTTCCAGGAAGCCATCGGCGGTACGATCGATAATTTCCCTGCGCACTGGGCACGGCCGCTGATGCGCGCCGTCGTCTTCCCGCTCGGGCGGCGGTTCAAGCCGGCGTCCGACGCGTTGGGCCACAAGGTCGCCAAGCATGTTCTGCAGCCGGGTGAGGCACGGGACCGGCTGACGCGGCACATTTTCATTTCGAAAGACGTCAACGACCCGACCGGCATCCTGGAAGTCACGCTCGAGAAAGTGATCGCCGCCGAGCCGGCCGAGAAGAAACTCGAAAAGGCAATCCGCGATGGGATCGTACGCCGCTATCACGGCATCGATTGGTTTGCCGACGCCGAAGCCAAAGGCGTCATCACGGCGGCCGATGTAGAGCAGCTTCGCGAGGTCGAGAGCCTCGTCGCACGCGTCATTGCGGTCGATCACTTCGATCCAGCAGAACTGAAACCGAACTACGTGACGCTCGGCCATAACCTGCGTGGTAACGAGGCCTTGGCCGCTGAGTAAGTGCGGTGACTTCGGCGGCGGCCTGTCCGGCAAATTGTTTGAGGTAAGTAATGACTGAAGTGACCGCTCAATTGAAGGACTGGCGCTTTTCGATCGACGGCGAAGGCATCGCGTGGGCGATCTTCGACAGGGAAGGGGAGAGTGCCAACGCACTCGGCCGCCGCCCGATCGAAGAGCTGAACGCGATCATCGAGCGGGTCGAAGCCGAAGTTCACGCCAACAATGTGCGCGGCCTCGTCATCATGTCGGGCAAGGAGCGCGGCTTCATCGTCGGCGCCGATATCCGCGAATTCGAAAGCTTCGAAACCGAGCAACAGGTGATCGACAGCCTGAAGCCGGTCAATGCGTTGCTCGAGCGGATCGAGAAGCTGCCTGTGCCCGTCGTGGCGGCGATCCACGGTGTCTGCGTCGGCGGCGGCCTGGAACTGATCCTCGCCTGCCACTACCGGATTGCGACGCGGGACGAGTCGACGCGCATCGGATTTCCCGAGGTGAAGCTGGGAATTTTCCCCGGCTTCAACGGCACCGTGCGCTCGATCCGTCAAGTTGGCCCGATGGCGGCCATGCAGGCGATGCTGACCGGCGGCATGATCCGCGCCTCGGCCGCCAAGGGCTTGGGTTTCATCGATCAGCTCGTCGCAAGCCCTGGCGAACTTCACTGGGCGGCGCGCAAGGCTGTATTGCAGAAGCGCCGCTCAGCCGGAGCAGGCGCCGTCAAAATGCTGCTGACGAAATGGCCGGTGCGCGGTCTGCTGGCTGCTAAGATACGCCAGGAGACGGCGAAGAAGGTTCGCGAAGACCACTATCCCGCACCCTTCCGCCTGATCGATCTCTTCGAAGAACATGGCGGCGACCTCAATGCCATGAAGACTGCCGAGACGAAGGCCTTTGCGCCGCTGATGGTCTCAGACACGTCGCGAAATCTCCGCCGCGTCTTTCACCTGACGGAGCTTTTGAAGAACCAGGCACCGAAGGGCATGAAATGGCGGCCGGGGCGCGTTCACGTCATCGGTGCCGGCACGATGGGCGCTGACATCGCCGGCGTTTGCGTTGCGTCTGGAATGGAAGTGACGTTGCAGGATATTTCACCGGATCAGCTTGAGAAAGCCATCAAATCTCAGACGAAGCTCTTCGCGCGTAAGTTCAAGACCAAGGCGACCAAGGATGCTGCCAAGGCCCGCCTGATCGCCGACCCCGAAGGTAAGGGCATCGGCCGCGCCGACGTCATTATCGAGGCCATCGTGGAGAGACTCGATATCAAGCAGAAGCTCTTTTCCGATATCGAAAACAAGGTCAAGCCGGGCGCCGTTCTGGCAACGAATACCTCGTCGCTGAAGCTTGAAGATATCTCCGCGCCGATGCGCGACCCGGGCCGCCTCATTGGCCTGCATTTCTTTTCGCCGGTGCCGCAGATGCCGCTTGTCGAGGTTGTGCGAGGAACAACGACACACGACGAAGAAGTGAGGAAGGGCGCCACGTTCGTGACGGCGATCGGCAAATTCCCGCTGATCACGAAGGACGTGCCGGGCTTCCTCGTCAATAAGGTGCTGACACCCTACATGTTCGCCGCCATGCAGAAGCTGGAGCAGGGCGAGGACAAAGAAAAGATCGACGAGGCCGTCCGCGCCTTTGGAATGCCGATGGGGCCGATCGAGCTTGCCGATAATGTCGGCCTCGACGTTTGCGCGCACGTTTCGAAAATTCTCGGCCAGTCGAGCGAAGGATCGCGTCTTGAGAGACTGGTCGCTTCCGGCCGTCTCGGCAAGAAAACGGGCGAAGGGTTTTATGTCTGGAAAGACGGAAAGCCGGTCAAGTCGGGCGCTCAGTTCTCGAAAGCGAGCCTCGAACAGCTCGGGCGTGAACTCATCGAGCCGATGATCGCGGAAGCGCAGAGTGCGCTCGATGAGGGCGTCGTCGAGTCCGCCGATCTCGTCGATGCCGGCATGATTTTCGGGACCGGATTCGCGCCGTTCCGTGGCGGCCCGTTGCATTACAAGAAGACGCACCCGAGTGCTGCCGCCGAGCAGCGCAACGCAGCCGAGTAATTCTAATTCCTTCTCCCCGCTTTTTACGGGAAGAGGACATCGGAGATCGAGATGACACGAGAACTTCGGCGCGTTGCGGTGCTTGGCGGTATGCGCATCCCATTCTGCCGCTCGAACACGTTCTATGCGGACCTTTCGAACCTCGACATGGCGACGGCGGCGTTGAATGGTCTCGTCGATCGCTTCGGCCTCAAGGGAGAGCACATCGATGAGGTCGTCGGCGGCGCCGTCGTGACCCATTCGAAGGATTTCAATCTGGCGCGCGAAGCCGTTCTGTCATCACAGCTCGCGCCCTCGACGCCCGGCGTCACGCTGATCCAAGCCTGTGGCACATCCCTGCAAGCGGCGCTGATGTCGGCGGGCAAGATCGCGAGCGGCGAGATCGAAAGTGCGATCTCCCTCGGCTCCGACACTACCTCCGACGCACCGATCGTGTTCACGAAGAAATTTTCAAAGCGTCTCGTCGAGCTGGGCCAGCAAAAAGGGGCGCTCGACAAGCTCAAGGTGTTCAAGGGACTTTCGCCCGCTGAACTGGCGCCGCAACCGCCAAGCGTTGCCGAGCCGCGCACTGGTCTTACAATGGGTCAACATTGCGAGCTGATGGCGCAGGAATGGAAAATTCCGCGCGCCGAGCAGGACAAGTTCGCGTATGAGAGCCACAAGAAGGCGGCCGCCGCTTATGATTCAGGCTACATGGACGATTTGATCGTGCCGTGCGCGGGCGTCTTTCGCGACAATAATTTGCGCGCCGACATCACGCTGGAAAAGCTTGCGACGCTAAAACCCGCGTTCGAGAAATCCGAACGCGGCACGCTGACAGCGGGCAATTCGACGCCACTGACCGACGGCGCCGCCACCGCGCTGATCGCTTCTGAAGATTGGGCCGCGAAACACAATCTTCCGGTGCTCGCTTATCTCACGCACGGCCAGCACATCGGCAATAACTTCGTCGGCGGCGACGGCTTGCTGATGGCGCCGACGATTGCCGTATCGAAGATGCTCGATCGCGCCGGCCTGACGCTGCAGGATTTCGATTTCTATGAAATCCACGAGGCGTTTGCAGCGCAAGTGCTGTGCACGCTCAAAGCCTGGGAAGATGCCGATTACTGCAAGAAGACCTTGGGGAAGGATGCTCCCCTCGGTTCGATCGACCGGGCAAAACTCAACGTCAAGGGATCTTCCCTCGCCTTTGGACACCCCTTTGCTGCGACGGGTGCGCGCATCGTCGCGAAGATGGCAAAGCTTCTCTCGGTCAACGGCGGCCGTGGCCTGATCTCGGTCTGCACCGCCGGGGGCATGGGCGTCGCCGCCATTATGGAGGCACCGAAGTCGATCGACGTCCGCGCTGCGGCCTGAGTTACCTCGACCCAGACCTGCGCCACCCGAGCCCTCTACCCGAGACGGCGGCGATCGGATGCGCTATGCACCTTGCGGTCAAAGCCAGCCGGGGAAAGACGCATGGGCGCGAGAGACGATAAGCAACTCGAGGCAGCGCGGTCGCTCATTCGCGATCTCGCCGATCGGCTCGATCTCAACGCATGGGCCCGGCTTTGGGACGGCACGCGGCTGCCGCTCGGCAAGGCCCCAACATCGAATTTCGAAATCGCCATCAGCGATCCGGGCGTGATCGGCGCTATCCTTCGAAGCCCGCGGCTCGATACGATCATCCGTCAATACGTCGAAAAGGGCATCGATTTTTCGGGTGGCACGCTCGTCGACTTCGGCAGCGGACTTCAAAAGGGCAAGACGTCTTTAAAACTCAAGCCGCGCGACATCGCGACCATCGGGCTGAAACTCACGCCGTTTCTCTTCCAGAAAAAGCATGAGACGCGCGATGCGTACGGATTTCGCGGCGACATTACGGGTGAACATCGCAAGGTAGAAGACAACAAGGCCTACATCCAATTTCACTACGATCTGTCGAACGAATTCTACGCGCTCTTTCTCGATCCCGAGATGGTCTACTCATGCGCCTACTACACGGATTGGTCGAACGGCGTCGAGCAGGCGCAACGCGACAAACTCGAAATGATCTGCCGCAAACTCCGCCTGAAGCCGGGCGATCGTATGCTCGACATCGGCGCGGGATGGGGCGGGCTTCTCTGCCATGCGGCCAAGAACTACGGCGTGACGGCACACGGCATCACGCTGTCGCAAGAGCAACTTTCATTCGCGCAGGACAAGGCTAAACGTCTCGGGCTCGACGACCGCGTGACGTTTGCGCTTGCCGACTATTCGAAGGTGACGGGCACATACGACAAGATCGCCTCGATCGGCATGTACGAGCACATCGGCATCAAGAACATTCCGATTTACATGAGTAAGGTACGCTCGCTGCTAAGCGACGATGGCTTGTTCCTCAATCACGCCATCTCGAGGCGCGCCTCGAAGCATCAGACATGGCTCAAGCGCCCGATGCGGCCCGAGAAGAAGGCTATCGCCAAGTACATCTTTCCGGGCGGCGAACTCGACGATATCGGGCACTCCATTGCGGCGATGGAGCGCGCCGGTTTCGAAGTGCAAGACGTCGAAGGCTGGCGCCTGCATTACGCTCGCACCTGCCAGCTCTGGTGCGAACGGCTGACCGCCAACAAGGACGAAGCGATCCGTCACGTCGGCGAAGAAAAATATCGCATCTGGGTCGCTTATCTCGCGGGCGTTAGTCTCGCCTTCTCACGCGGAACGCTCAGACTGTTTCAGACTTTGGCGTCAAAATCCGCAAAGCGAACGCCGGTGCTGCCGCCGACGCGCGCCGATCTCTATCGGTGATCGAAGCTGCATCCTCGCCTTCAGGTCTTTGCGCGCTTGCCGCGCTTGGCCTCTTCAGCCGCGAGTTCCTTTTTCGACAACTTGCCGATCAACGTCTTCGGCAAGCTGTCGCGAAACTCGATTTCGGCCGGCAATTCGATCTTCGAAATCTTTAACTCGAGATGCTTCAAGATCCCGGCTGCCGTCGCCGTCATGCCGGTCTTCAGCTTGATAAAGGCCTTCGGCGCTTCACCGCGATAGGCGTCGGGAATTCCAATGACGGTTACTTCCTCGACGGCGGGATGCTCATAGATCGCTTCTTCAATGCGGCGCGGATAGACGTTGTAGCCCGAGCAGATGATCAGGTCCTTGATGCGGTCGACGATCGAGAAGAAGCCGCGTTCATCCATGATCGCGACATCGCCGGTGCGCAGGAAGTCGCCAACGAATTGCTTCTCGGTCTCTGCCGGTTTTTTCCAATAGCCCTTCATGATCTGCGGACCTTTGGCGCAAAGTTCGCCGCGCTCGCCCTGCGGAACTTCCCGCGTCGGATCGTCGATATCGCGAAGCGAAATGATCGTGCCAGGAACCGGCGGCCCGATGGAGCCCGGAACCGGCTCGCCGGTAATCGGATTGCACGTCAGGACGGGCGAGGCTTCCGACAGGCCGTAGCCCTCGACGACCTTCGAGCCGGACACGGTTTCGAACTTCAGCTTGATTTCCACCGGCAGCGGCGCACCGCCAGAGATGCAAAAGCGCAGTGAGGAAAGATCGTAGGATTTGATATTTGGACAGTTCAGCATGGCGGTGAAAATCGTCGGCACGGCCGGCATCATTGTCGGCCTCTCGCGGTGAATCAATTTCAGCGCCTCGAGAAGTTGGAAACGCGGCATCAGAATGATTTTTGACGCCATGTCGACGCCGATGTTCATCACCACCGTCAAGGCGAAGACGTGAAAGAGCGGCAGGGCACCCAAAATCGTTTCCTTGCCGGGCTCCAGGTCGACCGCCCACGCCCTGATCTGCGCCGTGTTGGCGGTCAGGTTCGCGTGCGTCAGCATCGCGCCCTTCGGCGTGCCAGTAGTCCCGCCGGTGTACTGCAGGACGGCAACGTCCTCGGCTGGATCGATCGCGACAGGCTTCATCCGCTCGGCGGTCGCCGCTAATGCCGCGCCGCTGATGATTTTCTGCGCGACGCGTGACGATGAAACGGGGGCAATGTCGCGCCTCTTGAAAACGCGGAACAGGACCGACTTGACAGGCGGCAGCAACGGCGCGAAGGGCACAACGATGGCGCGGGCGATGACGCCGCGGTCCATCAGATCTTCGATCTTGGAAAAGAGCGCCGCGAGATCATGCGTGACCATGATCTCGGTCTCGCTATCTCTCGCCTGAAAGGCCAGCTCCTCCAAAGTATATAGCGGGTTAAAATTGACGACGGTGCCGCCAGCCTTGAGTATTGCGAAGTAATAAACGATGAATGTCGGTGTGTTCGGCAGGAAAATGCCAATTTTGCTCCCACGTTTTACGCCAATCTTCTGCAGGCCAGCCGCGACCCGATCCACCTCAGCAGCGAGGTCGGCATAGCGCGTGACGCGGCCGAAAAAACTGATCGCCGGATTATCGGGAAATTGCCGAGCTGCTCTGTCCAGAAGGTCCGGGACCGGGCCTGTCGGGATCGGCATATGCCAATCGACCGATGCAGGATAAGCGGCAGCCCAGGGCAGCGAAGTTGACGCAGGCGATAGTACGGCTTCGGGCGTCATGGCTGGCCGGCTCGATCACTTTGGGCCCAGCGAAGCGTCTGCAACTCACGGGGCCGGTCTCCAGGGGACGCATTACACGTCAGATTGAACAACTTTTCGCCGCAGATGGCTAGCATTTGATCGGCCTCCGTAGCGGACTGAGGGTCCCGCTTCATCGATGTCGCCGAGCTCGACGCTCCGTCCGCGACGGTCCGCACCTGGACTTGCTGTTCGTTTAAGGATAAGTGACCCCCCCGCTTGCTGATAAAGTTGTCTTGATCTAGGTAGAAGCCAAGAAAAACTGGCCCATCGCGATGTTCCGCGAGGGTGGGAGAGGCCAATGGACGAAGTCGCGACTAAGGTTGTTGATATCCTTAAGAAGCATATGAAGGAGCCGCGCGACGACATAGCGCTCGATACGGCTCTGACTGATCTCAAGATCGAGTCACTTGATCTTGCGATGATCGTGTTCGACATCGAAGATGGCTTCGGGATCGAGATCCCTTACAACGCCAACGAAGAAGTCGAAGCTTTCAAGACGGTCGGCTCGGTTGTCGATCGGGTGAAGTCACTGATTGCTGCCAAACAGGCGTCCGCCGCCAAGGCTTGAGCCGGCGCATCGGACCATCCAAGAATAGTTGAAGTGAACGTCGGCGCCATCAAAGGTTTGCCGTGCTCTCACGAGACAAGAAAGATCGTTGCTGATGTCGAAGAGTAAGCCAGGACGCCGTGTCGTCGTCACTGGCCTCGGAGTCGTGACCCCGATTGGAACGAATGTCGACGAATTCTGGGGCGGATTGAAAACCGGGAAGTCCGGCGTCAGCCCGCTCGGCGGCTTTCCGCTCGACGACCTGAAGATTCTTATTGCGGCGCAGGTCAAGGATTTCGATCCGAAACAGCGCCTCAAGCATTTCAAGCGCGATCGCATCATTACCCTCGCTGACCGGTACTCATGGTTTGCAGCTGCTGCAGCCGACGAAGCAGTTCGCATGGCCGGCCTCGAGATGCCGCTCGAGGACCCTTACCGGTCGGCCTGCATCATCGGTTCCGGAGCCGGCGGTCTCGTCACATTTGAAACGGCCTACCGCGATCTCTTCATCCTCCAAAAGCGCGCCACGCACCCGCTGACGCTGCTGCGCATCATCGGCTCGTCGGCGGCGGCTCACGTTGGCATCGAGTTCGGTATCAAAGGTCCGACGTTCGCCACCTGTTCGGCGTGTTCGACAGCGACCCACGCCATCGGCATTTCTCGTGATTATATCCGCGACGGCATTGTCGATGTCGCGATTGCCGGCGCTTCCGAGTCCGTCATTACGTATGGAACGATGAAAGCCTGGCAGGCGCTGCACGTGCTGTCGCCGGAAGGCTGCTTCCCGTTCGCAAAGAAGCGCAACGGCACGGTACTCGGCGAAGGCGCCGGCATCCTGGTGCTCGAGAGCCTCGAGCACGCGCAGGCACGCGGCGCAACGATATTGGCCGAGCTCTGCGGCTACGGCATGGCGTCCGACAGTCAGGATATGGTCAAGCCGACGATCGAGGGCCCGAGCGTCGCAATGCAGATGGCGCTCGACGAGGCCGGCCTTGCACCGGAACAGATCGACTACCTCAATGCCCACGGCACGGCGACCGCGGACAACGATATCAACGAGACCAAGGCGATCAAGAACGTCTTCAAGGACCACGCCTACAAGCTTCCGATCTCCTCGACGAAATCAATGCACGGCCACCCTCTTGGCGCCGGCGGCGGCATCGAAGCCGTTGCCTGTATCAAAGCCATGCACGAGAGCTGGTTGCCGCCGACGATCGGGCTCGATGAACCGGGCGAGGGCTGCGATCTCGACTACATACCGAATGTCGGCCGCGCCAAGAACATCTCCTACACGATGTCGAACTCGTTCGCGTTTGGCGGCTTGAATGCCGTGCTCATCTTCGGGCCTGCGCCAGCCTGACATCGTTGCCCGTCGACCTTTGAAGGCAACGCCTCCTCGCGAGCATCTCGTCGCGTTTTCGGTACGGCGATCATGTCGCACCTTCTGATGAAGTTGGCATCGCGGGCCAGAACGACGATTTTAGGCCCCATCCTGCAATTTCGAAGCATTTACTTCCGCGACGATGCTTCGAAACCCTTGAACCCGGCTCCACACGATGAGACATTGGTCCCTCGCGGCCGCGGCGCTGCGCTTGTCGTGGGTATTCAGCGGTATTGAGGCGGCATGCGAAAGATCGTGATCCGGGCCGGTGCTGTGGCCATTCGTGCCAGACTATTGGACACTCCAACCGCCGAAAGGATCTGGGCCGCTCTGCCCATCGAGGCGGCCGCCCGAACGTGGGGCGAGGAAATCTATTTCGACGCGCCGGTGACGTCTGCTGCCGAACCCGATGCGCGCGTCGTCGTCAAAGCCGGCGATATCGTCTTCTGGCCCGACGGTGACGCCATCGCCATCGGATTTGGACCGACGCCGTTATCGCGCACGCGCGGCGAGATCCGCCTCGCAGGCCCGTGCAACGTCTGGGCCGAGGCCCTCGACGACGTCCGGCAATTGAAGTCGGTACATCCGGGCGTTGCGATTTCCGTCCATGAAGCCGATGGCTGAAGCGAAGTTCGGTAGTCGTCCTGGACTTAAGGTGTGACGCTTAAATCCGTCGCCTGCATCGATGATCTGCGCCGGATCGCGCATCGCAAGGTTCCGCGCGACTTCATGGACTATTACGAGTCCGGCTCTTATTCCGAAGCGACGCTCGCCTCCAATCGCCACGATCTGGCGCAAATCAAAATTCGCCAACACGTGTTGGCTGGCGCCTCGAACCGCGAACTTTCTCAATCGCTTCTCGGCGAAAAAATCACGCTCCCGTTCGCATTGGGGCCGATCGGCATGACGGGAATGGCGCATCGTGATGGCGAAATCGCCGCTGCGCGTGCCGCTGAACGGGCCGGCATCCCATACACGCTCAGCACCATGTCGATCTGTTCGATCGAGGATGTGGCGGCGGCTGTCGAGAAGCCCTTTTGGTTCCAGCTTTACTTCATGAAAGATCGCGGCTTCGTCTCCGACCTCATCACCCGTGCCCGCGCGGCCAAGTGCAGCGCCCTGGTTCTGACCGTCGACCTGCAGGTTCTCGGCCAGCGCCACCGCGATGTTCGTAACGGCCTTTTCGTACCGCCGCGCGTTCGTCTTGGAACGATCGCACATCTTCTTTCGAAACCCGCCTGGATTGCGGGAGTTTTGCTCGGCAAGCGTAAGACGTTCGGCAATCTGCACGGTCGCACTGCCGGCACGGAGCATCTGCGATCCTACATGGAGTGGATACATAGCCAGTTTGATCAGACGCTCCATTGGGATGATGTCGCCTGGGTGCGCGAGCAATGGCCCGGCAAACTGATCCTGAAAGGTATCCTCGACGTCGACGACGCGCGCCAAGCCGTCAAGACTGGCGCCAGCGCCATCGTCGTTTCCAATCATGGCGGCCGCCAGCTCGACGGCGCGCCGTCTGCGATCTCGATGCTGCCGCGCATCGCCGATGCCGTCGGGTCCGATATCGAAATCCTATTCGACAGCGGTATTCGCTCCGGTCAGGACGTGTTTCGGGCACTGGCGCTCGGGGCGCGGGCCTGCCTGCTGGGCCGCGCCTATCTCTACGGGGTCTGTGCGGCGGGAGAGCCGGGCGCGAGTAAGGCGATCGACATCATCGCCAAGGAACTCGATGTCACAATGGCGCTCGCAGGCGTACAAACGATTGGCAGCATTACGCGCGATTGCGTCGTGGCCGATCACTGAACAGGCATTTTCAGTTCTCGCGGCGTCGTTCAAAAACCGCGCGCCGCAGCGTGAAAGCGCTGAAACGTATCGGACGGCTTTTCGCCGAACATCAACTTATAGTCATGCGCGAAGCGTCCGAAATGCAGAAAGCCCCAAAGCGAAGCGGCTTGGGTGACCGAGGAAGCCGTCTTCAGGGCGCGCCGGGCTCCGCTGAGACGTACGGCGCGAAGAAAAACGGCCGGCCCGATGCCAAGCACTTCTTGAAAGCAATACTGTAGCGTCCGCCGGCTGACCCTGAGTGCGCGGCACAACTCCGCGACGGTGAGCGGCTTGTCGAATTCTTGAGTACTAAGTTCTAGGGCATCCCGTACGATCTGCCATCTACGGCTCGGCGCAACGAATGGCTGGTCGATTTCGCTATGGTCCATCAGCGCACAAGAGAGGTTCGAGATCAGCGAACGGCGCAACGTATTGACGACATTGGCGTCGTTCGCGAGGTCCGGTGATACCCGGAAAAGCTCGAAGATCCCCGCCAGTACGTCGCGAAAGCCCCGAAGGCGATCCGGCGGTACGCGCCTCAGATGCGCCCGGCGCAGGCTCGGCAAAACCGCCTGCTTGTCATCGTCCGACAAGGCATCCGCGAGCGCGGCCCTCGTAATGACGACGCCGGACATGATCAAGCCGCCGGGCGTTAGGAATTCGAATCCGTCGCTTCCCGAGAAGACGTGCAGGCTTTGACCGTCGCAATGCGCCCCACAAAACGTGGCAAGGCCCGACAACTTCAGCGGCACACCGATGGCATAGAGATCGTTGGGAAGCGCGCCGAGTTGATACAGCGAACTGCCCGTCTCTTCCTTGAAGAGATGGATATCATCGAGCTGCACTTCAAAAATTGAGCCCCTGAACCGCCCGGACGATGTCTGGGCATAGGTCTGGTTCCAGCCCTTCAGAAATGCCGCTTGTTCATCGATATCTTGCGTTTGTGCAAAGTTGAGGGCTGCGAACAGGCCCGCCGGATAAACTGCCCCCACGTGGCGTTGGCCAATATCCATCGTGTTCCGGGTGCTGCCCCCGAGGTTCCTGGGGAAAGACCCGCTCCCAACTCCGATGAGCCATTGTAGTCATACTGTTGGGCGAGCTGAAAGCCCGGTGATTGGTCATTTTGAATCTTATTCCGGCAACAACCCAAAGCCGGAGCTGCCGAAAACGGATAGCGCGGGTGCCCCGATCGCTGTTAGATCGGGCGTACAATGAACTACACGGCTCGACGCTGCCGAAAACGGATAGTCAGAGTTGCCTCTGAGAAGAATATTTTCGTCATTGCCCGACTTGAATTCGTAGACAGATCAGAAAACCCGATTAGTTACCGCAAGTTCGACCGCAGTCGAAATTTTGAATCAGCCTGCGGCGTCCCCAAAAGGCAGGGAGACCAACATGGAACCAACGGCGTCAGGTGGCATCGGCTACGAAAAGGTCGAGAAGGACTATTTCGAAAACCGGCAATTGAAACGCGGCGCGGCCGGCTGGCTCCTGCTCGTCGGCCTGGGTGTCGCTTACGTCGTCTCCGGCGATTTTGCCGGTTGGAATTTCGGCCTGAAGCAGGGCGGTTGGGGCGGTCTCTTTCTCGCGTCTCTCCTCATGGCGACGATGTACACATGCATGTGTTTCGCCCTTGCGGAGCTGGCGACGATCGCGCCGACGGCCGGTGGAGGATACGGCTTTGCACGCCGCGCTTTTGGGCCATGGGGCGGCTTTCTGTGCGGCATCGCGATCCTGATCGAATACGCCATCGCGCCGGCAGCCATCGCCGTCTTCATAGGCGCCTACTGCAAATCGCTGTTCGGCATCGATGGCTGGATGGTCTACCTCGGGTTTTACGTGGTGTTTCTCGGGATTCATGTTTACGGCGCCGGCGAAGCCCTGAGACTCATTTTTGCGATTACGGCGCTGGCCGTTATCGCACTCGTCGTCTTTATCGTTTCGATGATCCCGTATTTCAGTGCTGACAGATTGTTTGACATTGCGCAGACCGACGCCGCGGGCGCCAGCCCGTTTCTTCCCTTCGGATACCTCGGTATTTGGGCTGCGATCCCCTATGCGATGTGGTTCTTCCTGGCGATCGAGGGTGTTCCCCTCGCGGCGGAAGAAACCCAGGATCCCAAACGCGATCTGCCCCGCGGTTTGATTGGCGGAATGCTGGTCCTGCTGGCATCGTGCGCCTTGATCCTGATATTTGGCCCAGGTGGCGCCGGATCGGCCGCGTTGCAGAATTCCGGCAATCCCCTCGTTGAGGCTTTGGAATCCCCGAATGTCTTCGGCGGACCGACGCTCGTCAGCCGGTTCGTGAATTTCGTCGGGCTTGCAGGACTTATCGCGAGCTTCTTCTCGATCATCTACGGGTACTCACGTTTGGTTTTTGCAATGTCGCGTGCCGGTTATTTGCCCCGCGTGCTCTCATTGACCAACAAGCGCCAGACGCCGTACGTGGCGTTGATCGTGCCCGGCATCATCGGGTTCCTGCTGTCGATCACGGGGCAGGGCGATCTGCTGATCCTCGTGGCCGTGTTCGGTGCGACGGTTTCCTACGTGATGATGATGGCGTCGCACATCGCGCTCAGGATCCGCGAACCGAACCTTCCGCGGCCGTACCGGACCCCCGGCGGCATGATAACATCGGGGGTAGCGCTGATCCTGGCGTGCATTGCCGTCGTGGCAGGCTTCCTCGTCGATCCGCGCGTACTCATTGGCGTTGCCATTGTCTACGCGATCTTCATTGCTTACTTTGCATTCTACAGCCGCCATCATCTGGTAGCCGCCGCTCCGGGTGAAGAAGCTCATATCTGACAAATTGCGGGTGGACGCGATGAGCTATGTGCAGACAGTCGATGTTCATCGATACATCTTTGAAAACCTCAAGGTGTTGCTGGCGAAAGCCAGCCCCGCCCGATCTGGAGACTATCTCGCGGGCACTGCCGCCGGAGATGACGAAGAGCGCGTGGCCGCACAGATGGCGTTAGCGGACGTACCGCTGAAGTCATTCCTCACCGAACACGTCGTTCCCTATGAGGATGACGAGGTCACGCGCCTCATCGTCGATAAGCACGATGCAAAGGCCTTCGCCGCGGTATCGCATTTGACCGTCGGCGGACTCCGCGACTGGCTGTTGTCGGATAACGCTCAGGAGAAATCGCTCGCCGCGCTGGCATCAGGTTTAACGCCTGAGATGGTCGCTGCCGTGTCGAAGATCAGCCGCAACCAGGACCTCGTACTCATCGCGCAGAAATGTCGTGTCGTGACCAAGTTTCGCAACACCATTGGGCTCAAGGGGCGGCTATCGACGCGCCTGCAACCCAACCACCCGACGGACGATAGTGCCGGCATTGCCGCCAGTATCGTCGACGGGCTGATGTACGGTAACGGCGACGCGGTTATCGGCATCAATCCTGCGACCGACAGCATCTCAGCAGTCACCACTCTGCTCAAGATGCTGAACGAGATCATCGCACGCTACAACATCCCGACACAGTCCTGCGTGTTGACACATGTCACGAGCAGCATCGAGGCGATCAATCGTGGCGCACCTGTCGATCTTGTGTTCCAGTCGATTGCCGGAACCGAAGCCGCCAATAGAAGCTTCGGCATCACTCTCGAAACTCTGCGCGAAGGCCGCGAGGCAGGGCTAAGTTTGCAGCGCGGCACGGTCGGCAACAACGTCATGTATTTTGAGACCGGTCAGGGCAGCGCACTCTCAGCCAACGCGCATCACGGCGTCGATCAGCAGACCCTTGAAGCAAGAGCTTATGGCGTAGCTCGCCAGTTCAAACCATTGATCGTGAATACCGTCGTCGGCTTCATCGGCCCCGAATATCTTTACGACGGCAAGCAGATTATCCGCGCCGGCCTCGAAGACCATTTCTGCGGCAAGCTACTCGGCGTCCCGATGGGATGCGATATCTGCTACACAAACCATGCCGAGGCCGACCAGAACGACATGGACGTGCTGTTGACGATGCTCGCGGTGGCGGGCGTCAACTTCATCATGGGCATCCCCGGCTCCGACGACGTCATGTTGAACTACCAGACGACGTCGTTCCACGACGCCCTCTATGCACGTCGCGTGCTCGGCCTGAAGGCTGCGCCGGAATTCGAAGATTGGCTGCAGGAGTCCGGAATTTTCACCGCCGGCGAGCAGATCGGGCTTTCCGATGCCCTGGCGCCGGCCTTTCAACGCGCCTTGGCGCATCTTCACTGAGGTCACCTGATGTCCAACGATCGAAGTCCGACGGTCGTTTCGAACCCGTGGGCGAAGCTTCGGCAATATACGCCGGCGCGGATTGCACTCGGCCGTTCGGGCACGAGTTTGCCGACGAAACCGCATCTTGAATTTCAGTTGGCTCACGCGCGCGCCCGCAAAGCCGTGCATCACGAACTCGACATAGAGGCCTTGCGAGCCGAGCTTCAGGCGCAAGGACTTGAGGTCGTCGTGACACACAGCGCTGCCGACTGCCGCCCCGTCTATCTGCAACGTCCCGACAAAGGACGAATGCTGGACGAGGCTTCGCGCCAAGCCGTTGCGGCCTTGCCGAAGCCAAGCGAGCCGTATGATGTCGCCTTTGTCATCGGAGACGGCCTCTCCGCGCTCGCAATCGAACAAAACGCGGCGCCGTTTCTCGCGGCCACGATACCGGCCCTTCGAAGTGGCGGCTGGCGCATGGCGCCGATAGTTGTCGTAAAGGAAGCGCGGGTGGCGGTGGGCGACGAAGTCGGAGAACTCCTCGGCGCGTCGATGGTCGTCGTCTTGATCGGTGAGCGCCCGGGCCTCAGTTCACCCGATAGCCTCGGCATCTACATGACGCTCAACCCTCGCAGCGGCCTTACCGACGAAGCCCGAAATTGCATCTCGAATGTACGCAAAGAGGGCCTGAGTTACGCCGTTGCCGCACACAAACTCTTGTTCCTGATGAACGAAGCGCGTCGCCGGCAAATCTCTGGCGTGCACTTGAAGGACGAGGCGGAGTCGATGCCTCAAACGATCACACAGTCCGCCAAGAATTTCCTGACCGATTCCGAATGAGAGCGCATGCGAGGCACCCGACCCCGCCCCATTGTCATCGACGGAGTATGTCGGGCCGATTTCAGGACGCATCGCTAAATCAGACCTCAACGCGTCCTGCGTGTTTCAATACCATCGCCAGCGACGACAAACGTGGCCCACACCCCACACTGCGCATCTGCGGACGCCGCGTATGGTTCTTCTGGATACGCAGACACCACGAACTCGTGTCCTACCCAATCCGCATCCATAGGCGACTTGTGTGGTCACGCCGTCGGACTGATGAAGAGGCGCCCGTGGCATAGCTTGTGCCGACACTCCGATGGCTAAAGCAATGGCAGTGACACCAATCAACTTGATCATGGTCTTCTCCCAGGTAGCTTCTAACGGAATACGTAGAACCTGACCCACCTAGCTCTGCCAGACTGCCTTGGCGGACTTAAGCGGTCAACGGAATAACCAGTAGCGTCAGCGAAAAATGCGTCTGTGAAGTACCGAGGCTATGGCAGGCGCTCGTACTTAACAGGGTGGAGCTGTTCGATCTGACGGCCCACCTTCGTTAGCCACGAAACTCGCAGAAGCGAAGTCCACACGAGTGAAAAAATCTCAGACCCGGATCACGAAGCTGGTTTCGCAATGGCGAGGCCGCTGTGACCGACACGTTCCGCCTCCGACTTTCCGACCCGCCGTCGACATCCGAGGGCTTTTTCGACGTTTCGGACTGAGCTCCGCAGACACTGGGCTCGAGCGCGGTTTCGTGCGACCGTAGTCAAACGACAAAATGGACGTCGCTAAAGGCAAGAACCCGACATCCGTCCTAAGTTAATGATGTCGTTTTACGTAAGCGCTGCACGGCGGCGACATCTTCCCGCACTTGAATATTGATTGTTTACTTTTTAGGTACACTTACGCTATGCCCCCATAAGTGTCGCTTCGCGCGATAAATTTTTTCCGGGGGGGAACTCAATGTTGCGTTCGTGTGCGGCGCTTATGTGCCGTTCTTCGTCAGGTCTGCTTTTTTCGCTAGCGTCGTTTGCTACAGCCCTAACTAACTCAGCTGCACTGGCCGAGGACGGGTCAAAGCAGGTTGAGCTGCCGCCGGTTACAGTCGATGTCAGCGATCAGAGCAAGGGAACAAAAAAGCCCCCAAAGCTAAAAAGCAAAAGCAATTCATCGAAGCCGGCAGCGACGGCAAAGAAGGCGCCGCCCGCGGAAGCGGCGCAAGGTGGTGGCGCTAATGCTAGCGCCAACGCTGATCCGGACGGCGACATCGGCATTCCTCTACCCGACGCGCAGGGCGACATTGGCTACAGAGCCACGCGTTCAAGCAGCTCAACGAAAACCGACACGCCGCTGCGCAACATTCCGCAATCGATTTCGGTCATCACCGACAAGGAAATCAAGGACAAGGCCAGTCAGAGCATCGGCGATGTCGTCAAATACGTGCCCGGCATCGAAGTTCACCAGGGCGAGGGCAATCGAGACCAAATATCCATACGCGGTCAAAACGCCTCGACCGCGGACTTCTTCGTCAACGGGGTTCGCGACGACGCCCAGGTTTTTCGCGACCTGTACAACACCGAGCGGCTCGAAGTGCTGAAGGGTCCGGCGGCGCTGGCTTTCGGCCGCGGCGGTGCCGGAGGAGTCCTCAATCGCGTTACCAAGCAAGCTGACTTCGCGACACACGATGAAGCAACTGTGGAAGTCGGAAGCTTCGATCATAAGCGCGCTGTCATCGACGTTGACCGCAAGATCACGGCCGATTTCGGCGCACGCATCACATCGATGTTCGAGGACAGCGGCTCGTACCGCGACGGCGTCGACTTGCAGCGTTGGGGGATAAATCCTACGCTGGCTTTCAGGCCGTGGGATCGCACGACGGTCGTCTTGGACTACGAGCACTACGAGGATCACCGGACGGCCGATCGTGGAATTCCATCGGAACGTGTGAAAGGTCAAACGGGCATCGTCGGACCTTCGCCGGCTGCGTATTCCACCTTCTTCGGCAATCCGGACGATAGTTTCGTCAACGCCGTCGTAGACCGCACATCGGCGACGATCGAGCACACAACCGACTTCGGCCTCAAAGTCCGCAACGTCACGCAATACGCAAATTACGACAGGATGTATCAAAACATCTATGCCGGAGGCCCCTTCGATCCCAACACTGGCTTGGTGCCGATCGTTGCCTACAACAACATCAACAACCGGGAAAACCTCTTCAACCAAACCGACTTCACCTACAAGTTCGGCGACGGTTGGATGCGTCATACCGTATTGGCTGGAGCCGAGTTCGGCCATCAGAACTCGTTCAACTTCCGTCATAGCGGGGAGTTCGATATCTCGGGGGGTAACGGCGAGTGCGTAAGCTTTGGTCCGGGCAATAGCCTGCCGACCGGCACCTGCTTTGTGAAGTTTACCGATCCGACGATCTACTCGCCTCCGGTGTCCTTCGCGATTCCAACCACACACAACAGCGTCAGCTCCAACGTGCAGTCGTTCTACGTTCAGGATCAGATTGAGATAACGCGCTACTTGGAAATCGTTGGTGGGGTTCGCCACGATTCTTTTAACACCGAGGTCACCAACCTGTTTCCAGGGACCGGCGCTCCAGGCCGGTTCGGCCAGGAAGACAACTTTTACTCGCCTCGCGCCGGAGTCATCTTGAAGCCTACCGACGACGTTTCACTATACGCCAGCTACAGCACGACCTACTTGCCGGCCTCCGGTGATCAGTTCGGCAGCGTCACCACGGCGACGCAAAAGCTTGAACCGGAAAAATACGAGAACTACGAAGTCGGCTTGAAGTGGGATCTCTCCGAATCGCTGGCATTCACGGCGGCGGCGTATGAAGTCGATCGCACGAACGTGCGTTTCGCTCAGCCGGATGGCACTTTCCTGCAGACAGGAAAATCGGAAGTCCAGGGCGTCGAAGTTACGCTTACGGGTTACGTCACCGACAGGTGGCAGGTCGCTGCGGGATACGGCCATCAGACGGGCGAGCTGACGAGCGCAACTTCAACTGTACTCGTTGCGGGAACCCCGCTTCCGTTGCTGCCGAGCGACACCTTCTCGTTGTGGAACCGTTACCAGCTTACGGGCGATTTGGGACTAGGCGTGGGAGTCGTCTATCACTCGGAGTTTTTCGCGGCGCTGCAGCCCGAAAGCAATCTCGTCGAGCTTCCAGCCTTTACGACCGTCGACGCGGCGCTGTATTACCGCATCAACGATCATCTGAAAGTTCAGCTTAACGCCACCAACCTCTTCAACGAGGGCTACATCGTAAGCGCCGACGGAAACGACAATCTGACGCCAGGCGCGCCCAGAACATTCTTCGTGTCTCTCACTTCCAACTTTTGAGAAGCGATCGCTTTCGGTAGTCGCAGGACACCACGGCGCATCAAGCACATAAATAGAGAAGCCCGGCTTTCAGCCGGGCTTTTCCGCATTTTCCAAGAATTGAGTGGCGCTCAATTGAGAGCGCTCCAATGCGCGGCATGCAAGCAACCGCACCGCAAGGCATACGTATCCACTCGGTGCGAGGAACCAGCCCCACTGCTAGGGTTTCTGACTCCGAGGATCGGGGGAAAGTGGCCCGACGTTTCGCCGCGACCCGTCGTCGTCGAGACGGCGACGCCAAGCAGAGGGTGGTACCCCCACCAACTTCTTGAACGCGCGGCTGAAGGCCGCCTCGGACCCATAACCGATTTCGGCTGCAACGGTTGCAATATTGGTGTTGCCATCGCTCAGAAGTCCCGACGCGATCTGCATGCGCCATTTTGTGAGATAGTACATGGGCGGCATGCCGACGAGGTCGGCGAAGCGCTCCGCCAGCACCGAGCGTGACAGCCCTACGTCTTTGGCCAACTCCTCGATCGTCCAGTTCCATGCTGGCTCTGCGTGCATCAGTGACAAAGTCTTGCCGACGAACGGGTCGCGCAGACCCGCGAGCCATCCTGCTTGCTCCGGCGGGAGCGCTTCCAGATGCCGACGGATCACCTCGATGAACATCAACTCGCTCAGCTTGGCCAACACGCTTTCCCCACCGGCGCGTTTGTTCGCGGATTCGAGCGCCGCCACGCGGATAAACTGGCTAAGCCAGTTTGCATCGTCGCCCCGATTGCCTCTGACCTTGATAACCGGCGGTAGGTTGTCGAGAAGCGGATTGAACGGTTGGGCGTCGCAGGCGAGGTAACCGCAGACGAACTTGGCCGAGACTGGCCCCTCGCCGCCGTAGTTGATGAAGAACGGCAATTGGCCGGCGGCAGCAGCGTCAAGAGCGTCGGGCGCGACGCGGTCGGCGCGCATGCCCGGACTACTCGATAGGATATGCGGATCGCTTCTAGTGAAGACTATGACTTCGCCGGCCTCGATCGCGATCGGTTCTTCGCCGATGATATTGGCAAAGCAACGGCCTTCGGTGATCACATGGTACGCGATCAGATGCTCGGCACCCGGCAGGATTTTCGGCAGGATCATTTCTCGCGGTGGCGACTCGGCGACCCACGGAGCCGCTGCAATAACGTCAAAGAACGTCGCGCCGGTAAGCCGAACCGTCTTCAAGACATCAGATAGCGCGTCAGCTGCCATTCTATCTCCGCCAGACGCCCGAGCATCTGATCAAGACGTCCTATCAAGAGACGCCGAGATTTCCGACGCCGCGTCAAGCATCGCGGACGCCTAGTCATTCGCGTCCGCTGCCATGCAGCTTAGGAAACCGACCGTCGCGATCGCCTCCAAGATAGGACCAAACATCATGGATCTCTATGTCATTCGCCGCCCGAGCGCATGGGCGGACTTGGCTGAACTCGAAGCCGCTGGCGCCAAATCGGCCAAGATCGGCAACGAAGAGATGTCCGACCGGGTCCGCTGGATCCGCAGCTATATAGTCAAGGAGGCTGACGGACGGCTCGGATCGTTCTGCATTTACCAGGCGAGAGATCCTGAATCGATCCGCGAGCACGCGCGGCGCGTCGGCATGCC
>Ga0134125_10002078_pt1 | contig 23985 bp, 18 predicted proteins | sample KB31751_FD_96464 | JGI IMG/M metagenome (GOLD analysis project Ga0134125, IMG submission 96464) | Terrestrial soil microbial communities with excess Nitrogen fertilizer from Kellogg Biological Station, Michigan, USA - KB3-175-1 | ecosystem: Environmental > Terrestrial > Soil > Unclassified ...
CATGCCATGCTCGTTCTCCATGGGCCTGTAGCACAGCGGTTAGTGCAGGGGACTCATAATCCCTTGGTCGAAGGTTCGAATCCTTCCGGGCCCACCATCTTCTGCAGCCAGTTTTCCAGTTGTTGTCTAAACCATAAATTGTCCGATACGGACAACTTATGCTTGAAGTAAGGCATAAGGTGTCCAGGTGCTCGGGAGCACTGAAGCCGCACCGCCCTCTCACGCACGATGGAATTCGGGCCGCCGCTTGATAAGCGCAGACAGCTCAGCGCGAGCTCGATCCTCAGGCGACTCCCATCGAAAACGGATACTCGGTGCCTTAGGTGGGTCAGAGAGCGTAGGCCGCGAGGGCCGTCGCTGCCCGCCCCAGGGCCGCTTCCTCTGGGTTACGCTGCTGCGGCTGCCGGTGAAGTGGTTGGCCTGAATCCAACTGTAGAGGAACAACGCCGTTCGCCCTTCATTGCGTGGCCGTCACGTATCGACCTCCGGCGCTCGTCAACTAGTCGATGTATCCATCGAGCTTCTTGGGACCGGCCTTGCGCCGGTAGGTCATCTTGTTGCGTACCGGATCCCGTGCAGTCAGGGCGATGGCCGCGAGCTTGGTCGACTGTACTGAGCCGATCGGTCAACCGACTGGCAATCTAAAGGTGGCGCACAGCCATAGAGGAAGGGTCAGGTTGAATCTGCAAGAGCGCGAATTCTCATCTTTCTTCTATCATTAATCTGGCGAACGTGGTGAATCGATGTATTAACTCGTCCGGCGATCCACCTTATACAAGCTCGTTCAGACCCGAATTTTGGCGACTTTTCTTCGTTTCTTAAGAGACGCATAACTCGATTTGCCTTCTTACGTTTTTCATGGGAGAGGCATCTCTTTCGCGCCTCTATGAGCTGTGATACCAGTCTTGGGAAGTTATGAATCATGTAGCCAGACGAGACGCCCGCTATTAAGCATACTGTCGATACGGTAGGGAAAGGCGGCGTGCCACTTAAAGCATCCTCCAAACATTTTAGCGTACGCATTTCTCGCTCTGCGTTTTTGTAGCGTGGACGAGAGGCTCTTTCGTGAACTATGGGGTCGAAGCCTAAATCAGCTTGGGCTGCAGCGTCCCCGGGACTGCTTAATATAGCCACCATGGACGTGTCGAAGTATGTTGAAATCTCCATCAAGGACGTCAGCTTGGGTTTAATGTGATGCGCGCGCTTGTGAAACGTATCACCTAGGTGAGCTATAAGCTTCTTCCTAGTATGTCGCCCAATCATATAACTAGAAAATTTGGTGAATTGACCCAATTCGAAAGCAAACTCTGGATTGGAAGATGTAAACGCGACTAAAGAGGCGACGTGCTTTAAATCGTATAAGTCGGGCTGCGGAAGCCGACCTTTAATTGGCTGCTTATATAGAGGAATGTCACAGAGTTCGCACCGCGATAGCAACGTCTTAGATGTGGAGTTGCGTTGCAGCCCACCACAATTCCAGCATTTTTGTGCGAGAGCTGTTCCGTGGGTGGAGCATCTTTCGATTCCGTGGATTTGCCAAATCAGTTGGTCGTAGATGGGGGTTCCAAGAGCCTCTGCCTCTGAATAGCAAATAGGGCACCAGGCGCGGCTCAACTTCGTCGCGCCAACCATGTTGCCCGCGCACACGTTCTTCAACGCTAGGAGTGTGCAGGCGCGAAGCACTCCCAGTCCTGTAGCAGCCTCCAGCGCCCGGACGATCACCTCAATGTCTCGGTTATATCCGTTCATCCGGCCGGTTTCGCAGCACCTGGATAAGGGCATTAATCTGCTACCGCCCCGTTGTCCCCACCACGTATCCAAGTGCGCTAAAAGCTGGTAAAGAGTCACGCCATGAAAGGCAGCGAGTCTATGTACGTAGGAGGCTAGACATTCAACCGTGGGAGTGCCCAACCCCTCCGGCTGAAGTTGGAAATAAAATGTTCTTCCCATACTCTAGTGCTCAAAAAAGACCTACCGCATCGCGTGCTGGCTTGCGCTGAAAAGGTCGGCCCTTTCGCTTTCCTGGTTGTCCAACTTCGATTTCCTGGCGCGTTTGCTGGACTTCTTCGGAGAGATCGGTGAGCATCTGCTTGCCACGATTAATGTCATCCTTAATGGCCCTGATCTGGGCTAGTCGCCGTGTGCATGTAAAGTGCTCCAATCGGAGATGGTTTTCGCTGTTTGCCATCATTTCCGCCAGCGCGCTGATGCTCCAGTGGATCAGCTGTCCATAGCATCCGACAGTGCCATCATAAATACGGTCTCTGTAATGGTAGAGAGAGCTTCCTCGCCTCCACGGAAGCCATTCATCAAGCGTAACAAGGAGCCGGTCAAAGCCTTGTAATCCGGCGTGGCTGCTTGTGTAGTTGGAAAACTCGATGGTGGTCATCCTTCCATTGAGGTGAGCCGAAAGAAATTGGTATCGAAGAAGGTCGTATCCACCAATAAAAATGACGACGCAGCCGGTCTCGTTTCCAAGGCACTTCATAGAGTCTAGAACACTTTCTGCGGCACGATCACTCTTCGTTCTGAGCATATGATGTGCTTCGTCAAAAATAATAAATCGCGTCTTACGTGCGTTCAGTCCAGCAACCAAATGGTCTCGAAAGGTCGTCTCTGAGTCGCGCGGCCGTAGGGTATACCTTCCGTCAACATGGAATGGATGTTCCAATGTCCGTAGCATCTGTTTGGTTAGATAGCGCGTTGAAATAAAGCCTTGGTCAGTTGTGGCGGCTTCAATGCGAACAATAGGAATATATTGCGAGTTGCACTGAATCTTTGGATCTACCAAATCATTTTGGAGATGGAGGCTGAGCATCGTCTTACCCACGCGGGTGGGCCCTACAACTGTTATAACGCTGCCAGGCTGCGCAACAGCACTAAGGTTATACAAGCGATTGAACGCGAGTCTGTAGCATGGGTGATCAACGAAGGTATGGAGGATTTTATAAACGATGCTTTGAATGTCCATGAAAGTCTCCTTGGTACGTGGCGTACGGTTGAGGTTTCACGTTGGCAGAGACTGCAGGCAGGCGATTCCGCGAACCATTTCGATTCCCCTGATCGTTTGACACGGGTGAGGTGGCCTCCGCAGTCTTTCGCTCCCTGGACACATCGACTTCCAGAGCCACACGCCTAGCCAGAGCCTCGTCTGCTCGCATCGCCTGTGTTTCGAGATAGGTAATCGAGCGGAGCATCTGTAGTTCGTGAGATGCTGGGGTCGATCGGGCTGAACCAGTCAAGCACGGTACCCACTTATCCCGAACTGATGCGTAGAGACAGGTGTCGTCCCAAGGATCTTCCAGAACTTTGACTTTGGAGCCGTTGGGCACGCGCATCAGGTCGACGTGAAAGAACCACCGTCCGTGGTGAGTGATTCCGCGGTTGTGAGTGACGGTATAGACGCCGTCCAAAGGGATAGCGGTGGCAATAAAGAAGGCTTGGCCGTAGTCGACAGGCATGCCGGACATCGGGAAGGCTTCCAAGAGCTCATCTAAGTGGCAGCTAGCCGCGCTGATGTTCGAGCCGCGAACCTTCAGGTTGAAATGCCTGTAGAAGTAGTTCTCATATGCCGAATAGACTTGGTGTAGTCGCCAGCAGGCTTGTGCCTGCCCTCGATGCGACACCGAGATGTTTCGACCTCGCTCGTCGTTGGTCGTGCTTCCTTGCAGAGATCGAATCAACTCCTCTCGAATGGTGTGGAACGTCGATTCGATCTGGCCGCCAAATCGCGGATCGCCGGCAGGTCGCTCATGTTTGGTTATTCCATACCGAGCAAGTAGCACCTCAAAGTAGACCGACTCAAACTCGGCACCATGGTCAACCACAATCGTCTCGGGAAGACGCCCATGCCTCCTCACACAGTCACGCATCACACAGGAGCATGCGCGGCGGCTTGGCGAACGAAATGAGATGGCGATGGCGAGAACCACACTAGTCGCCTGGTCGATCATCACGGTCAGCCAGGGACGCTTTGTCCTTCGCTTGTTTTTCTCTGTGATGAGTACGATCACATGCTGATCGATCTCGTAGTGATCGATGTGCGCGCGCTCAAAGGGACGCAATGGATTGAGGGCGCGCAAACCTGGGTCGACGGGAGCCGCGTGCGTATTGGCAAGTCGCTTGCCGCCCTGCGCTTTGGATCTCGTGGCTATAGCGATCCGCCTGACCTCTTCGACGAACGTCGGAAGGCTGGCCGCTTTGGGGCGAGACCGAGGATCGGTGCCTGCAGTCTCGTTCAAGCGCCGACGTGCCTCGACATACACACAGTAGGCGGCTGTCGTGGTGCCTGGGTTGGGTACGAGTAGGCGGGTGTTTATGGCCTCGTGCATCAGGCCAAGATCGATTGGATCGACGCGGCGCTCTCGATTCCCGCGTAGATGCGTCTTTGGAGCAAGGGCGCGAATATCGCCGTTGGCTATCTCCAAAGCCCGTTTCCACCGGCAAATCGTCTTATCGGAAACAATGCGGTCGGCAATTGCGCTCAATTGACGTCGGCGGAATGCGATGACCTTAATCTGCTCGAGGCTTGGGGCGTCTAGGTGGAGTACACCGTCCCTGCTCGGAAGCATGAGCAGCTCGGACTGGCTGGCTGCGACTTCCAGCAGCTCTGCTCTGTTGATGCCAACCAAAGCGTCAGGCGAGGCCAGACGATGCGCGTGGATCAAGGCCGCGATCCGGCCGTCGTCGATCAGGCTGAGTACTGTGGTGACATCAACTTCCCCTTGCCTGTGTAGGAGATCACCAACCGTCAGAACGCCTTCGGCAGCGAGAATTGAAAGCACCTCTTCAACCTTGCGGCCGTCGAGCGTGGCAGCTTTTCTCCGAGCCTGAAGAAGAAGCGAGTAGTTCTCCGCAGCAACGGTGCTGATGTCATCCTCGGTGACAACGATGTGATGAATGCCCAAAGCGCAGAAAGTAGCTTCTGCCGGCTCGTCGACATACCTGCCATTGACGAGCTTCCATCGGCTGGCGCGTTGCTCAATAAGCCGGGCACATTCGCTCTTCGGCTTGACTTGGTATGCCACAACCCGAGAGGGTTCAATCACAAGAAGGTCGGCGGTGTAGCCGACCCTCTGAGGCCTACCTGCTTTGCTGATGAACGTCAGGCTGACGGGCTCTGGCTGGTCCCAGAACTCAAGGACCTCCTCCGCGTACTCGCATCGGACGAGGAAATCTCGCTCCAAGGTACTCTCCCCCTGGATGGTGCACGCCATCTTTTGACTGGCATACCGCCAAGTCGTGTTTCGGGCGCCGTTGGAGCCGACATTGCGTGACGGCGGAGAAGTCTGGACCCGACGCACGTAGTCAACACCTGCATCAGGAAGACCAATATCCTTCAGGCGCTCAACCATCTGATCTTCGGAGATCATGACTCACTCCCCATATGCTGGGTCCGTGAGGTGCACGGTGAAGCCAGCCATCCGACTGCGAGTGCAGCGAAGGGCGGAGAACCGCACGCACCCATTGCCGTCGAGCGGCAGCGAGCTTCGACGGGGACTTGACAGTTGAAAAGGGCGAGTCGCAGGATGGCGCTGCGGGAGCTCACAAAAATTCCGCAGCACCAAAGAAAGCCTCGCGCCCACCGCGAGGTTTTCTTTTTCCAGCGACCCAATGGTTAGCTATCCATTGGTGTCACCTTCATGGTTGGTGGACGGGATGGTTGCTGTTTGTGTGAGCGACGCTTCGAGCCACGCCTTCAGGGCCGGCGTTGCGGCGAACCAGCCTCGCCTTCCGGGAAGCCGGAACAGTTCTATCGGGAGACGACCGGCCTGCCGTGCCTTGTAGAGCGCCTCGGTGGTGGGGAACCCCATAATGCGGGCCGTCTCGGGTCCGCTCAGGACCGGCGTCCTGGGCAGATACAACTCAAGGTTCATCCGCGCGTTGGGGCCATCGCCCATGACATGGAACCTCTCAGTCCGGATAGGCCCGGATCAGACCTGCTCGTCAGGGAGGGCGCGAGGTGATGCGGAAGCTCACTCACTGACCCCGATCCGGGGTGTACGCACGAGGAGAAGCTGGCACACTTGCGCCATCATGTCAAACGTAAGTGTTTGAATTTTCGTGAAATATATACGATACGGAACAACTGGCCCGGGAGACCATGATGAAACACGCGGACTTCTACGTCGGCCTTGAGTTTTTGGGTAGCGCAGGCTTTCGGTGGCGCTGCACGGATGTCGGCAGGCGAACCATTGTCGCCATCCGTCTCGATCGCGATGATTCGGATTGGTATCAGGGGCCGCCGTACACCGCGGACGAGGTGGTCTTCGATGAGCACGAGATGACGTACTGCCATCTCACGAATGAGGATGCGATGGCTGCCGCAATCCTTGAGGCCGAAACGTCAGGGCATCCCGGCTATTCCGACGAGGCGGTAGGGCGGATGGTGGAAGCGCGGTGTGCTCATCACTATCCGCACAAAGGTGTGCTGCGTTTCGATAGGCGTCGACCAGACGGTGAAATCCTCCACCCGTACGCCGGCCGGAAAGAAGCGGATACTTGGCTGGTGGAGCTGTATCTCCCGTTCCAAGACATCTATGACGTCATGTCAGAGCGCGACTTCATTGCGTTGCCGCGGGCCTCGTCTGAAGACATTCGATCGCGTGTGACTCTTGCGCGCAAGCGATAACCCTACGCTTGGCAGGCTCTCATCTTTAGCCAGCTCGACCAGAAATGCGCCCGCCCATACCTAGGACCGGGCTCGTTCGCTTAGTGTCGTCATGTTGGCGAGGCCTCATCCGAATGAACTTAGGGGTCGGCATCCATCGGATTCGTCGCATGTCTTGCGATGCCCACTTCTTTCGTATGGCACACCGGAAGCACATCTCATCCTCTGCGATACCATCACGCCATCGTTGACCACCTCCTTCTCGCGCCGGCGATCGCCGGCAATTTCAGATAAACCTTCACGCATGAACCAAACCTCCCTTTCCGCCCTCATCTGGTCCGTCGCCGACCTGCTGCGTGGCGACTACAAGCAATCCGAATACGGCCGCGTGATCCTGCCGTTCACCGTGCTGCGCCGGCTCGACTGCGTGCTGGAGGCCAGCAAGCCCAGGGTGCTGGCGGAAAAAAAGAAGCGCGAGGCAGCCGGTATCGACCCGGACCAATTTCTTCGCCGCGCGTCAGGCGTGAAGTTCTACAACGCTTCCGAGCTGGACCTGCCCACGCTGATGGGCGACCAAGACCACATCGAGTCCAACCTTTACAGCTACGTGCAGGGTTTTTCGTTCGAGGTGCGCGAGATCTTCGAGCGCTTCGACTTCGCTACCCAGGTCGGCCGGCTGGCCAAGGCTGATCTGCTGTACCTGGTCACCGAGAAGTTTGCCAACGTCGACCTGCACCCGGCCAGTGTCGACAACGTGCAGATGGGCCTGGTGTTCGAGGAGCTGATCCGCAAGTTCGCCGAGCTTTCCAACGAAACCGCCGGCGAGCACTTCACCCCGCGCGAAGTCATCCGGCTGATGGTCAACCTCATCTTCATCGAGGACGACGAGGTGCTCACGCCCGGCAACAACGTGGTGCGCACGATCTACGACCCCACCGCCGGCACCGGCGGCATGCTTTCGGTGGCCGCCGAGTTCCTGCGCGACCACAATCCGGAAGCGCGCTTGTCGCTGTATGGCCAGGAGCTCAACGACGAGTCCTACGCCATCTGCAAAGCGGACATGCTGATCCGCGGCCAGGAGGTGGCCAACATGGTGCCCGGCAACACCCTGAGCGACGACGGCCACGCTGCGCGCAAGTTCGACTACATGTTGTCCAACCCGCCGTTCGGCGTGGAATGGAAAAAGGTCGAGAAAGTGGTGCGCAAGGAGCACGAGGAGAAGGGTTTCGACGGCCGTTTCGGGCCCGGCCTGCCGCGCGTGTCCGACGGCTCCATGCTGTTCCTGCTCCACCTGGTGTCCAAGATGCGCCCCGCGGTGGACGGCGGCAGCCGCTTTGGCATCGTGCTCAACGGCTCGCCACTGTTCACCGGCGGCGCCGGCAGCGGCGAAAGCGAGATCCGTCGCTACCTGCTGGAGAACGACTTGGTGGAGGCCATCGTCGCCCTGCCCACCGATATGTTCTACAACACCGGCATCGCCACCTATGTGTGGGTGGTCTCCAACAAGAAGGAACACGACCGCAAGGGCTTCGTGCAGCTCATCGACGCCGGCAGCTTCTGGCAGAAGATGCGCAAGAGTCTCGGCTCCAAGCGCAAGGAAATGAGCGACGAACACATCGACGCCATCACCAAACTGTTCGGCGAATTCCAGGAGGCGGAACTGGCGACCGTGTTCGACGCCGACGGCAAGGAAGTGGAGCGCAGCATCATCGCCGCCGCCGAATTCGCTCCCGAGCCGCGGCCCGGCGGCAAGGTGAAGGTGGCCCCGCTCGCGCGCATTTTCCGCAACGAGGAGTTCGGCTACACCACCATTACCGTGGAGCGCCCGCTGCGTGACGAGCAGGGCAAGGTGGTGCTGGGCCAGAAGGGCAAGCAGAAAGGCCAGCCGCAAGCCGACAGCAGCCTGCGCGACACCGAGAACGTGCCGCTGGGCGAAGACATCGACGCCTACTTCGAACGCGAGGTGCTTCCGCACGCATCCGACGCCTGGATCGACGAGGCCAAGAGCAAGGTCGGCTACGAGATCCCCTTCAACCGTCACTTCTATGTGTTCGAGCCGCCGCGACCGCTACGCGAGATCGACGAGGAACTGAAGGGCGTCTCGGCGCGGATCATGGCGATGCTGGGGGAGTTGGCGGAATGACCGCGCAGCAAATCCGGTCGCAGCTCCACCGCGCCCGCCCGCACCACCTCTTCCAACCCCCCATCACCCTTACCGTCGTGCCGGCGAAAGCTGGCATCCAGCGGCTTGGTTCGTGCGGGGTGCTGTCGTGAGTCTGCCGCGTTATCCGGAATACAAAGACAGCGGTGTATTTTGGCTAGGGAGCATCCCTACGCATTGGAGCCCCGCGAGGCTCAAGGAAGTGATTCGGTCCATCGATTCCGGCGTGAGCGTCAACGCCATTGATATACCGGCGACCGACGTTGCCATTGGCGTACTCAAGACCAGTTGCGTGTACGACGGTACCTTTACGTACACGGAGAACAAGGCGGTCGTGAACGAAGATCTCGCCCGCGTCTCTTGCCCCGTCGAAGAAGGCACGTTGATCGTCAGCCGCATGAACACACCAGCGCTCGTCGGAGCCGCGGGTCTTGTCACGCAGAGCCATCCGAACATCTATCTGCCTGACCGCCTGTGGCAGGTAAGTCTGAGGGGTGCTTCCCCAAGCTTCATGCATTACTGGACTCTCAGCCGGGAGTATCGAGCGCAGGTCGAGGTTGCATGCTCAGGCACGAGTTCGAGCATGCAGAATCTCGGGCAAGACCAGTTCAAGAATTTCCAGATCGCGCTGCCGCTGGAGGATGAGCAACACACCATCGCCACCTTCCTCGACCGCGAAACCACCAAGATCGACGCCCTGATCGCCGAACAGGAAAAGCTGCTGGTGCTGCTGGCCGAAAAGCGCCAGACCACCATCTCCCACGCCGTCACCCGCGGCCTCAACCCCAACGCCCCCATGAAGGACTCCGGCATCCCCTGGCTGGGAGAAGTGCCGGCGCATTGGCGTGTTACGAAGTGCGGGCGCTTTCTATCCGTCTTATCGGGCTACGCGTTCCCATCCGTAGGGTTCGATCACAGCGGAAACGGAATCAAACTTCTGCGTGGAGTGAATGTCTCGGTTGGATCACTTCGCTGGGACGATGTCGTCTACTGGGAGAGATCGACAGATGATGGTCTTGATGAATATGAGTTGCGGGCAGGCGATTTGGTCATAGGCATGGATCGTCCATTGATTGCTACCGGGATGCGAGTCGCAAAGGTCAAGGAGGAGGATGTGCCATGCCTCCTCCTTCAGCGCGTTGCACTGCTCAGAACCTCTTCCGAGTTGAACTCGGATTTTCTGATGCACTTGCTGTCATCGTCGATGTTTGTTGCGCATTTCTCGCCAGAGACCACGGGGGTTAGCGTGCCCCATATCAGCCCTGATCAGATAGCGTCATTTGTGATCACCATGCCACCTGTTGATGAGCAGCGACGAGTCATTGATTTTCTGGACGACGAATTGTGTCGATTGACTCGGTTACGTCAGCAGTCCGAGCTAGCTATCCAGCTCCTCAAAGAACGCCGTAGCGCTCTGATCTCCGCCGCCGTCACCGGCAAGATCGACGTGAGGCACGCCGCATGAGTGCGAAGAGCGAAGCCGTCGTCCGTTTCATCGCCAACCTGATGCCGCTCTATCAGGGCGAACAGCACGACGATCACTGGTGTGCCCGGTCACTCACTGACGGTACGCTGATCCTGCCGATCGATGAATCCGGCGACGATGACGAAGAGGCTTGGGTCCGCGTACGCTGGCAAGGCGACCCCGCTCGCGAGCAGGAAACCCAAGGCCGTCTTTTGGCCAGCGTGGCACTGGAGCGCTACGTCCGTTTCCATGGCATCGGCTTCAACGAAGAAGCTATCGCCGGTGAACTTGGCTTCATGGCGCAACACTTCACCTACAAGACCGGCTGCCACGTCTATCTGCCGGAGTTGCCCGACCCGCCCACGCGATTGGCCAAGATCACGCGCACCGCGTTGACGATGGGGCAAGGCGTGCTGGTGAATGTGTTTAGTAAAGTGACGGGTATCGGATAGCACACGAGTTGCAAGTTGGATGGAGTCGGTCACTCGTGGTTGATTGGCGTGCAGTACAGGGGAAAAGAATGAAGACCATCGATGGCAAGGCCCGTACGATCACCGAGATCCTCAAGGGCAAGCGCTACGGCATTGACTACTACCAGCGTGAGTACCGCTGGCAGGCTAAGCAGGTCAAGGAGCTGGTCGAAGACCTGACGGAGCAGTTCTCGCAGTTCCATCGAGCGGAGAACCCACGCTCGGCGGTGGCCCATTATGGGAATTACTTTCTCGGCTCGATCATCCTCAGTGAACGCGAGGGTCAGCTTTTCATCGTCGATGGCCAGCAGCGACTCACTACGATCACGCTCTTGTTGCTGCTGCTGCATCGTAGGCAGGGCGACAGGTCCGATCGCGTGCATCTGGAGGAGCTGATCTACTCGGAGAAGTATGGTCAACGCGCCTTCAATATCTCGGTAGAAGACCGGCGAGCCATCATGTCCGCCTTGTTCAAGGGCGAGATTCCGGAAACTTCCGACGCATCGGAGTCCGTACAAACCATCGTGGCCCGCTATCAGGATTTGGAAGAACTGTTGCCGGAGCAGAGTGAAGACATCGACGAGGCGGCGCTTCCGTACTTCTGCGACTGGCTCATCGAAAAAGTACACCTGATCGAGATTACAGCCGCCTCGGACGAGGACGCCTACACGATCTTCGAAACCATGAACGACCGTGGCCTGTCGCTGACGCCGCTAGACATGCTCAAGGGCTATCTGTTGGCCAACATCAGCGACGTGGGGCAACGCAACGAGGCCGCGCGCGTCTGGCGTGAGCGCATCGAGGCGCTGCGCAAGCTGGGCAAGGACGAGGACACGGACGCGGTGAAGGCGTGGCTGCGTGCACGGTATGCCAATACCGTGCGCGAGCGGAAGACCGGTTCCGAGAATAAGGATTTCGAGCGCATTGGCACCGAGTTCCACCGTTGGCTGGGCGATCGGGCGGGTGAGCTCGGGTTGAAGAACGGTGATGACTTTTTCCGCTTCATCAACAGCGACATGGTGTTTTACACGCGGCAATACGAGCGGGTTCGCAAGGCTTCCATCCAGCCGGTCGCCGGTCTTGAGCCGGTTTATCACGTAGCCTGCTTCAACTTCACGCTGCAATACCCGTTGCTGTTGTCCCCCTTGTTGATTACTGATGCTCTCGATGTGATCGATCGAAAGATCCGCGCGGTGGCGATCTTTCTGGACATTCTTCTGGCGCGTCGTGCGGTCAACTACCTCAGCATGACCTATGGCGCGATGTCATACGCCGCGTTCCTGGTGATGCGTGATATCCGTGGTATGGCATTGCCGCCGCTCATCGCTACCTTGAGCAAGCGGCTGGCCGAACAGGGGTGTGATTTCGGCGGCACTAGCGACGGCCGTCGCAACGGCTTCGACGGTTTCGGGCTCAACCAGTGGTCCAAGCGCTATATCAAGGTGCTGCTGGCGCGAATGACGGCATACCTTGAGTCAGCCTCCGGGATAGACAGCACCGCCGCAAAGTATCTGGTCGAGGGACGGGGGCGCTACGAGATCGAGCATATCTGGGCCGATCACTACACGCGGCACAAGGACGAGTTTGCCTCCGCCTCGGATTTCGCGGACTACCGCAATCGCTTCGGTGATCTGCTGCTGCTGCCCAAGAGTTTCAACGCCAGTTATGGCGACCTGACCTACGACAAGAAGTACAAGCACTACGTCAGCCAGAACCTGTTGGCGTGGTCGTTGAACGCGCAGTGCTACGACCGTAATCCGGGCTTCCTCGCCTACATCAAGAGTGAGAACTTGCCGTTTCGACCGATCGAGCAATTCCACAAGGCCGAGCTGGACGAGCGTCATGCGCTGTACCGACAGTTGGCTGATCGGGTTTGGGATCCGGCGCAACTTGAGGCGGAGGTAGGCGGGTGAGTACGTTGCACAGGGAAATCCACTTCGAGACGGCGATCTGCGAGCACCTCGCCGCCCGTGGCTGGCATTACGCCGAGGACGACGCCCAGCGCTATGACCGTGCCCACGGTCTGTACTTACCCGACCTGCTCGCGTGGATTGAAGCGACCCAGCCGGAGAGCTGGGAACGGCTGAGCAAGGCCCATGGCCCAGCCGCAGCGGATCGCATCGCCGAGCGTGTGCGCAAGAACCTGGACGAGCGCGGCACGCTGGAGGTGCTGCGCCGGGGCGTGGAGATGATCGGGTTGAAGGTGCCGCTGGCGCTGGTGCAGTTCAAGCCGGCGCTGGCGATGAACCCCGAGCTGGAACAGCGCTACGCTGCCAACCGCCTGCGCGTGGTGCGGCAGGTAAAGCATTCGCCCAACAACCCACACGATGCGCTGGACCTGGTGCTGTTCGTCAACGGCATCGCGGTAGCCACGGCGGAGCTGAAGTCCGACTTCACCCAGAGCGTGGGCGACGCGGTGGACCAGTACCGCTACGACCGGCACCCGCATCCCAAGGGCGGTGTAGCCGAGCCGCTGCTGTCTTTCCCAGGTGGCGCGCTGGTGCATTTCGCGGTTAGCCAGGCCGAGGCGATGATGGCCACGCGACTCGCTGGCAAGGAGACGCGCTTCCTGCCGTTCAACCTCGGGCACGACGGCGGTGCGGGCAATCCGCCTAACCCGGACGGCTTCGCCACCGCCTACCTGTGGGAACGGGTGTGGGCGCGTGACAGCTGGCTGGAAATCCTGGGCCGCTACCTGATCGGCAAGCGCGACGGCAAGAAGTGCCCGACCAGTGTGATCTTTCCGCGCTACCACCAGCTCGATGTGACGCGGAAGCTGGTGGCCGACGTGCGCTCGAACGGACCAGGGCAGCGGTATCTCATCCAGCATTCGGCCGGCTCGGGCAAGACCAACTCCATCGCCTGGAGCGCGCACTTCCTTGCCGATCTGCACGACGACAAGCACGCCAAGCTGTTTGATAGCGTGCTGGTGGTGTCCGACCGCAACGTGCTGGACGCACAGTTGCAAGAGGCGATCTTCGATTTCGAGCGTACCGCCGGCGTGGTGGAAACCATCACCAACGAGCGCGGTAGCAAGAGCGCGCAGCTTGGGCAGGCGCTGAAGGACGGCAAGAAGATCATCGTCTGCACCATCCAGACCTTTCCGTTCGCGTTGCAGGCGGTGCAGGAGCTCGCTGCGACCGAAGGCAAGCGCTTCGCGGTGATCGCCGACGAGGCGCACAGCTCGCAGACCGGCGAGTCCGCCGCCAAGCTCAAGCAGCTGTTGAGTGCGCAGGAGTGGGCCGAGCTGCAGGACGGTGGCGAGGTGGATACCGAGACCATGCTGGCTGCGGGTATGGCGGCCCGTGCCGGCGGCCAGCACGGACTGACCTACGTGGCCTTCACCGCCACGCCCAAGGCCAAGACGCTGGAGTTGTTTGGGCGACCGGGGCCTGACGGGTTGCCACATCCGTTCCATGTGTATTCGATGCGCCAGGCGATCGAAGAGGGCTTCATCCTTGACGTGCTGCGCAACTACACGCCGTACAAGCTGGCGTTCAAGCTGGCCCACGAGGGCAAGGAATACGACCAGGCCGAAGTGGAACGCAGTGCGGCGATGAAGGGAATCATGCAGTGGGTACGCCTACATCCCTATAACATCGCGGCCAAGGTGCAGATCGTGGTGGAGCACTACCGCGAGCACGTGCAGCCGCTGCTGGACGGCAAAGCGAAGGCGATGGTGGTGGTCGGCAGCCGCAAGGAGGCCGTGCGCTGGCAGAAGGCGGTACGCGAGTACATCGCGCGGCAGGGCTATCCGCTGGGCGTGCTGGTGGCCTTCTCTGGCGAGGTGAACGACCCGGAAAGCTTTCCGGAGCCCGTCACCGAAACCAACGCGGACCTAAACCCTGGGCTGAAAGGGCGAGACATCCGCGACGCCTTCGCTCAGCCCGACTATCAGCTGCTGCTGGTGGCCAACAAGTTCCAGACCGGCTTCGACCAGCCGCTGCTATGCGGCATGTACGTGGACAAGCTGCTCGGCGGTATCCAGGCAGTGCAGACACTGTCGCGGCTCAATCGCGCCCATCCGGGCAAGGACACCACCTACATCCTCGACTTCGTCAACGACGCGGCTGAGATCCTGAAAGCCTTCAAGATCTACTACGCCACCGCCGAGTTGGAAGCGGCCACCGATCCGCACCTGGTGTTCGACCTGCGCGCCAAGCTGGATGCCAGCGGTCACTACGACGACTTCGAAGTGGAGCGGGTGGCCAGGATCGAGACCGATCCGAACGCCACGCAGGCCCAGCTGAGTGCCGCGATGGCGCCAGTTGCCGACCGCCTGCTCAAGCGTTATCGCGCCGCCCAGTTGGCACGGGCCGATGCGCTGGGCAGCGGCGATGAGCCGGTAGCCCAGGCGCAGAAGGACATCATGGATGCGCTGCAGCTGTTCAAGGGGGACATGGGCGCTTACGTGCGTCTGTACGCTTTTCTCTCCCAGATGATTGACTACGGCAACACCGACATCGAGAAGCGCTTCCTCTTCTACAAGCGGCTGATCCCTTTGCTGGAGTTCGGTCGTGAGCGCGAGACGGTGGACCTATCCAAGGTGGTGCTGACGCACCACACCCTGCGCAGCGCCGGGCGGCAGCCGCTCAACCTTAAGGACGGCCAGGGAGCCTACAAGCTGCCGCCGCTCGACGCAGTGGGTAGCGGTTCGGTACAGGACAAGGAGAAGGCGCGTTTAGAGGAGATTATCGAGCGCGTGAACGGGTTGTTCGAGGGACAGCTTAGCGACGGCGACCAGCTGCTTTACGTCAACGGCGTGCTCAAGGGCAAACTGCTGGAGAACGACACCCTTGTGCAGCAGGCGGGGAGCAACAGCAAGGGGCAGTTCGCCAGTTCGCCGGACCTGCGCGAGGCCCTGGTACACGCCATCATCGATGCGTTGGATGCGCACTCGACGATGAGCTCGCAGGCGCTCAAGTCCGAGCGCACGCAGGATGCGCTGATGGATATCTTGCTGGGGCCGGGGCAGCTGTATGAGGCTCTCCGCATGCGGGCCGATCAAGGTGGCGAAGCACGGCTTAAGTAGCGCGCGTCGCATAGAGCCATAGGTCTGACTGCCCTCCGTGCTTTCGGGCTCCACTAGGAGAACATTGGCCAAGTCGAAAAGGGGAGAAAGGCGTGCCAATTGAAAAATGCTTCGCGAGCGTGTGTTTCGTCGCGTTAAGCCCAAATGGACCCAAGCTCTTCGGCTTTTCTGAGCTCCTTGCTGGCCTCGCGCTCATGATTCTAGCTTGGACCATTGCCGACGTCCGATATCGATTCCGGGTCCAGACCGCCCCCGTACCTCTCCAGGGCCTAACTTTCGCAATGGTCGCTGCGGTAGGTGTCCTCACCCTGCTCACAGACCTCTGGCGCGCTCAAGGTTGGCTCGTGCCGGCTGGCAACCTGCTCACGCCGGCTTCTTGGCAAGCGATACTCGCCGGCCTGTTCCTCCTCACATTCTTTGCTTGGACGTGGTTCGCCTTTATCAGGCCGCCGAAGTTCGGCAAGCAGAATGCTGAGCGCTACGCGCGAACCGTATATCGCTTCATCCTTAGGGGAGCTCCTGCAGAGCTGGCCGTGATCGCCGACGAACTCACCCATTCGGTGAAGGCGCTGGTGCATTACGCGACTGACCGAGGGAAGCACAAGAGCTACCGTATCGATCAGAGAGGAGGCAAGCGACGATCTGACCCGCCCAAGGTCGAGGCATACGCAAATGATCTATTGCTTCTCATTGCAGACAGGCGCCTGTGTCGGGCGATAGTCGGAGCCTCACCCGTGACTGCCTTGGCTGTTTTCCAGGAAATGCGCGAGGCAAAGAAGTATGGCATCCAAGTCGAGACCTTCGCCAAAAACATCGTCAACGAAGCACTGGAGAACAAAGACTCCTTTCTTTACCACGAGGCCGAGGGCTACGAGTCAGGACTAATCGGCTACCACAAGCCGCTCAGCCACGCGATGTTCTCAAACTATGAGATGGTTGAAGCCGTGGGGACGATGCTCGATCCGGACATTCGGGGGAAGTCACAGTGGGACGCTGATCAGTGGGAGGCTTACTGTCGTGTGGTTTTGATGACCTTCCGTGACTATGTGGACAAGGAGTTCTGGAATCACTCCTTCGTCCTGTACCGCGCGAAGGGCTATATAGAGCATGCCGCATCCGATCTCTACAAGCTCAATGGGCTCCCGAATACTTGGGATAGCGACGCGGTCCGTCGTCTTCGGGTCGTCATCGAATTCATCAAGGACGCGGTGAAGATTCTCGATGAGAAGGAAGTTCCCGGCAACATCTGCTTACGCGTACGAGAGGAGCATGGCCATCCACGCGAGAGCTTTTACGATCACCTCGCCAGTATGATCTCCGAAGTGATCTTCCATGCATCAGCCGTCAGGTCACCACAGTGGGAGTGCTGGACAATCCAACACAACTTGGTATGGGGTGAACTGTTCAACTTCAATTACCTGGACGGCGCCGCTGGCCGCGTGGTGAAATTCAAAGTACGGCGGCTCCTTTACAACGAGATCGCTGACATGAAGCGTTTTCCAAACTTCAAAGGGGCAAAGATCCTAGGCTTCTGTCTGAACGTGATGGGACTGAAGCTGAAGGAAGGCGACTACGATGAAGATAGCCGCGCCCTGCACAAAGCCGTCCTCGCCTGGGCGAACAGGCACTATGACTGGCTGCATGCATATAACCCGCGCGTCGCGGAGGCATGTCTCGTTGATGGCATTTCCTATGATGCCGAGAACCGAAGGATAGTGAAGACCTACCCGGCTGTGGGCTTACGGCGCGAGAGGCTTGACGTATATCTCTATGTGGAGCCTGCGGACACCTGAGCGGTCTTGCGCCCATGATGGTTGAGTTGACCCACCCCCAGGTAACCAGTCCAATCTAAAGTAGAGACTTCGTCCCGCTACTCAAAGCGGGGGGCGTCGCTATTACAGCGTGCGCAGCGAGCGATTGCAGTGACCGATTAGAACTCGATAAGCTGGGCGGGAATCGAATTCAAGATCCAGCTTTCCTGATGAGTGTGCAGAATATCTAGTGCGCGAGAGTAATTGGTGTCCTGTGCTTTCATCATTAACTCGTCGCTTGGATCCTTTGTTTCCTCGAACTTTTTTCGTGCTGATTCATAATTCTCATGCAGAGAAGGAATACGGTAGGTATATATCGACTTCAAATACTTATTGTCATCATTTGACATTGCTCCTGCATATTTGAATGAGTCCATTACAGTTGTAAGACCATCACCATCCACATCAATGGGTGATGTGATCCACTTGAATGCATGCAACAAAAAGAGATTTGCTTGCCATGCCAGCGGCCTGCCCAAAAGCTGTTCTGTCGTCGCAGAGCTCAAGCTTGAATGTAAATTCGTAGCTCCAGCAAGAATCACACATGGGTCGCCTTTGCCCTTTGAGCCCACCATGACATAGTTAAAGATTCCGGCATAGCACTGGCCAAGATATACAACGGCTTGATTCAATCCAGGCGCACCTTTGATTGCATTGACGAGCGTGTAAGGCTTTATAGGTAAAGCCGCAGAGATCCCGTGAATGCTACCGTGCCCTGTTACGAACAGAACGATATTTTTGGCGCTGTTGTTGTTCAAGTCGGCAAAGAAATCTGGCGTCTCTTTGATGACATAGCCATGCTGCGAGCCAACGGCTATTAGAGATGAAAGAAGTGATCTATCTGGTCCGTCTATATAGATTGATATGTCGTCAGCACTAATTCCTGCATCCTCCAGGCAGTAAAGACCAAAAGCCAAATCGTTGACGTGGCGATCTTCTGGCTGGCCGATGCTGGCTAGAAAGAGGATCCACTTTGTATTAGATGATTTAAGTCCATTTGTCATAGCTGACCTTGCGTTAGTGCGACTTCAATCGAAAATCACCGTTGCTCATCGATCGTGGCTTTGGCAAATCGGAGAAATAGAAAACTTCATACATCGCAGGCGACGAATCGCGACCAATCATTCTAACAATTTTTCCGCGGGCGTCTAAAACGCAAACTTCTGATCCCATCTTCAAGAAGAAGCTACCATCCGTCTTGCTGCCTGAGGGTGACGGCCTGTATAGCGTCCACGCTCCGGAGTTGACACATTCCGCAACCGGCAGTCCGATTTCCGGAAGTTCGTTCGATTTGATTTCTTTAAGCTTCATTTGGATACCCATCCTTTTGCTGTCCATTCGAGTAGATCCGAACTTTGACACCTTTCGGACGATCTATGCAGCCACAATGACGCATATTTCGTGTAAAGCTTTTTTGCATTTCCCTGCGCATTAGGGGGTTAAACGTTCACGGAAGCTATCGATAATTTCCTTTGACAGGGCATCGCTATCCTCTATGACCTCCTTGCTCCAAATGAGTCTGCTGTCTACCAACTCAGGGTGCTTCTGAACAAGCTGATCGATGCGTCGGTGGAGATTCGAGGTGCCGGTCGGACGGGAATTATTTGTTGATGTTTTTTGGCTGGCCATCACTGTCTCCCATTGAACTGCTTCTTCAGTGACATAAAGAACTGAGGATTTAGTTCCGGTGCAAAGTAATGTTTACGCTTCATCCATATGAACCCGTCTCCTTTGGAGATGACTGCCACGTCAATGGGGCCGCCAACCGTTTCTGAGTCCATCGATACGCGCTTTTGGAAGTAGTTAAGGTTTACAAGAGACTCTGCGACATTGGCAATTTCGTCTTTAGGGAGATGGATAAGCGTTCCATAGATAGGCCGCCGATGATTAAGGTGAAACTCGCCGAATTTCTTTACGATATTTTCCAGGGCTACATCAGCGTGCTGGTTGACCTTTTTTTTCCATTTCGTCTTTTGCTTGGGCGTCAAGTCGCCGATGGAATCGACAATTAAATCAGCTAGATCACTCGTTGTTGCCGCCCAAGAGCGGATAAAAGTCGATCGAAACCTGGGGCTGACGCCGCTAAGAAAGGTTTGAACCATCTCGCTTTGTGCAAATGGCAAAATATGCGATGGTGCACCATCAGACACCTCGTAATCATTTTCGCGTGTGTAACGCAGACGCCCAGCAATGACGAGGCCGATTTTTATATGCCTGACTACGGGATATAGATCACCGCTACCAAATCCTGCGAAGACCATGCCAGTGTAGTCATTTTCGAAGTCATTTTTTGCGCCATAAAGAGTTGCTAAGCGAAGCAGCTTGGCAATAGTGTTTTCTTCAAAATCAATTTTACTGAATACTTCGCCGACAATCTGTCTAATCTTCTCGTCATACAAGCGCGGAATTTCCGCCTCGAGATCTTGACCCACAACAGCGAGATTTTCCTTTTTCTCCCATTCAGCCAGCGAAGGGTCGATGATCTTCTTCACTTCATCAGTAAGCTTCGGTCTCTTCCGCTTCCCGCTTGAGAATTGTTCGAAGCTCTTGTCGAGAGCTAACTGTCTGATATCTTCAAATCGTTGCTGGATCATGCTTAAAAAGAAGCCCTCTTGGGCCTCTTTTGAGAAAAAGTTCAAGTGCGACTTGAGGTATTCGATAAAGCCGCAGGCGTACGCTTGGAGCGTAGGGTAGGTGGCTACACCAAGCGCCGAGGATCGGAAATCTTTGACTAACGTCTCCCAAGGCACGCCCGCTAGTGATGCGTCGTTATAAAACATGACGCCGACTGGCTCGCATCTAGAGAGCGCGAAGAGTTTGTTGGCAGAATTCCAGACCTTTTCGCGACCATCAGGTCCTCTGACGGTCGAAGCGCTGTCGGCAGCTAACGCGACAGCCAATCGGTTCATAACCACGACTTCCGAAGTCATTCCTTGTCCCCCATTCCCAGACCACGGCAAGGTGAGCATACGCTGCCATTCCCCGTGGTGAGCACTTGGCAATCCTAGGGGGCCATCTGCCCTAAAAAGGAAGCAAGAACCGGGCCATCGGGAAAAATCGCCGATGGACGAACGCCAGTTGCTCATTTCGCCGCAGCCCTTAACAGGTGCCGCCGCGTATTGTCCGAGCCAAAGTCCATGGGATGGTCACTGGGAAGCCTCGACAAGTGTTGCTCTTGATCGCATTGCGCCCAGCAGAGCGCCGGGGACGCGCGTGGCGAACCCGTGGCTATCGTCTGCGGCTACGGACAAACGCCAGGTATTCGAGGAGCTCAGCTTCCTCATCCGAGGTCAGGTTGCTGATTGAAAATTTGGCAGCGGGGTTGCTTGTGCCGCTAAGCACTCTCTGTGCAGGGCCAAGCTGTAGATACCCAGCGCGCTGCATCAGCGATTCGTAGTCCGTATTCAGTACACCAGACAGGGTATGCAGGACGTGTGGGGATGGCTTACTTATCTTGCCGCCCTCGAGCTGGCTCAAGTAGCCATTGGACACATCCTTATTCGTGGCCTCCTCGACCTCTCGAAGCGTCATACCAACGTCCTGGCGCAACTTTCGGAGGTAGGTTCCAAGCACATTGGGGGCCGCCGGCTCCGGCGCCCCCTCTTTCCTCTTCGGCATGTTCTGTCACCTTCCGCGGGCAGCGCGGACATCTAACGGCCACGACGGTAGCTCAGAAATCTAAGCCTAGCAAGCACGCTTGACGAACGCTTGACAAACTGAGCATGATGCATAAACTGAGCATCAGGCCGACGTGGGTCGGTGCCAAGCTGAAAGGTACGCGCCACTATGAATAGTCAGAGCACCAACTCCGCCGACGCACACTGCCTGCCCCCGGACGACGGGCAAATCGAGAAGGCCATTCATCACCTAGAGGAGGCAGAGCGCAGCTTGGAGCACGCACATGCCGAAGAACATCGCGCCGAAGAGGAAGTTCGCGCTGCGGAACGCGACCTTCTGGAGGCTGAAGACAGCCGCGAGAAGAAAATTCACTTTTTCCTTGACGGAGAACCTGAGGTCACCGAGCAGCACGAGCTCACGCCGAATCAGATCATCACGAAGTACGGCCGAAAAGACCCGGCGAACTATTACCTCATTCAGATTGAAGGTGGTCACGAGGTCAACAACTACAAGGATGACGGCAACGCGATCATCCACATGAAAAACGGCACTCACTATCAAATGATCTGCACGGGTCCGACGCCCGTCTCGGACGGCAGGCCGAACACGGGAATCGCGGCGTTCATTGAAGGCCTCGTGGATATGGGCTTTTCGCCCGAGCTGCTGCCAGGCACGACGGACCACGTATTGTTCGATTTCGTGGTTCCGACCGGAAAGTATGCCGGGCGGACCGTCAAGCTGGGTTTCATCGTGCCTGTCGACTTTCCCCTAAGCATACCGTCGGGCCCGCACGTTTCTCCCAGCATTCTTCCGCTTAGGCCGGAAAGCGGGCTGCATCCGTCCCATGGCGTACACGCAAATCGGTTCACCCGCGACGGCACGGATTGGCAGTATTGGTCTCGCCCTTTTAATGAATGGAATCAACGAAAGAAGACCGTCGAAGCCTACATGGGGCATATCTTCCGCCTCTGGGAAACCCAGTAAATGGAGGCCCCGTCATACAGCGTGGCGATGTCGGCAGAAGTAGACGCCATGCTTGCACGGCATCTACTCCGGTCAGACCACCAGGAGGATGTCTGTTTTGCGCTTTGGTACCCGAGTACTGGCGAAACCAGAACGACAGCGCTACTGCATCGCATCATTTTGCCGGCGAAAGGAGAGCGACGGGTCCACGGCACCGCAAGCTTCGAAGCGGCTTTTTTTCAGCGGGCGCTTCTCGAGGCTGCGAAAGCGGATGCGGGTCTGGCGTTACTTCACAGCCACCCACTAGGTTCCGGCTGGCAGGGCATGAGCAAGGACGATGTGGCAGCCGAACTTGGCCACGCCGCGTCGGCGTTTGGTGCGACCAAATTTCCGTTGATCGGTCTGACGCTTGCCGGCGATCGCACTTGGAGCGCTCGATTCTGGTCGCGCGTCGCGCCGCGACAATATGAACGCAAGTGGTGCAAAACTGTAAGAGTCGTTGGGCAGCACCTTTCAGTGTCCTACAACGACGCGCTCCTTCCAGCACCGGCAACAAGGCACGAGCAGTTACGCACCGTTTCCGCATGGGGTGAGGAAAGCCACCACCACCTCGTACGATTGAAGGTGGGAGTCGTGGGGGCCGGCAGCGTGGGTGGCATGGTCGCAGAGGCACTCGCACGAACCGGTATGGTTGACGTGGTCCTCATCGACTTCGACGTCATCAAGCGGCACAACTTGGACCGACTGCTCTACGCGAGCGAAGCCGACATCGGTACCCTGAAGGTCGAAAGGCTTGCGGGAAGGCTGCGCGAAATTGCTACTGCAAGGCCCTTCGCAGTAAGGCAGCTGGAAGCTTCGGTCTGCGACGAAGAAGGGATCAAGGTCGCGCTCGATTGTGATGTGTTGTTCTCCTGCGTTGATCGTCCCCACGGCCGGCACGTCCTAAACAGCATTGCATACGCGCATCTCATTCCGGTCGTGGATGGCGGCATTGCCGTAAGAACCAATCGATCAGGCCATCTAGCGTCGGCTGACTGGCGTGCGCACTACGCGGCGCCAGGAAAGGCATGCTTGCACTGCCTCGGTCAGTACCTAGCGAGTGATGTGTCTTTGGAGCGCGAAGGGCTATTGGATGACCCTTGTTACATCGAGGGGCTCCCTAAAGATCACCACCTGAAGGCGTGTGAGAACGTATTCGCGTTCTCGATGGCGTGCGGGAGCCTTCAGCTACTGCAATTCCTGGCCATGGTGGTTGCCCCGCTGGGCCGCTCTGATGTAAGCGCTCAGCTGTATCACTTTGTCGGCAATTTCATGGAACAAGATCAATTACAGGAGTGCCATGCCGAGTGCTTGATGCCGTCTATGGTTGCTACCGGAGATCTTCATTCTGTTCCATTGATTCCGCGTAAGAAGAACCACGGGGATGGCGCGGAAGACCCAGGTGAGCCTCGCGGAGCCCTCAGACGATTGATTGCGGCGATCCGGAAAAATCGCCTTGTAGCGCTGTTCAGTAGGGGTGCCTAATGTTCCATGAAAGCGGTAGCGTAAGGTGGAGCGTGTGCAGAATTTTGTGTACAAAGACCTTGGCAGGAGACTGCCGACTACCGCCGGAGAAGTAAGCTCGCCAAGCAGCAGGGTCCACCAGCAGCGACACGGAAGTAGCGGCCGTGCACCTAGGCGTCTCTGCGGCGGCCAAGTTATGCTTTACGGCCGCGGCCACTTTATGGTTTCACGCACACCAGTTTTGGTCTTTCAGCCGATAAGTGTCAGTTTTGACACTTTCCAGTGGTAATGCCGTTGACAGTTTTTGACGGAAACTGGTCAGTACGCAAATGTGGATGTAAGCAAAGGTTGG
>Ga0134125_10002079_pt1 | contig 23982 bp, 17 predicted proteins | sample KB31751_FD_96464 | JGI IMG/M metagenome (GOLD analysis project Ga0134125, IMG submission 96464) | Terrestrial soil microbial communities with excess Nitrogen fertilizer from Kellogg Biological Station, Michigan, USA - KB3-175-1 | ecosystem: Environmental > Terrestrial > Soil > Unclassified ...
GCGGCCACACCCGAGTCGGGAACGGGAACCACAACGTCTGCTTCGGTCGGCTGCTGGCGGGCCAGCAATCGTCCCATCTTTTCGCGCGATTCCGATACTGCGCGCCCAAAAACAATGGAATCCGGCCGCGAAAAATAAACGTGTTCGAAAACGCAATGGGCCGGTTTCCGCGCCGGAGTGTAGAGCTCCCTGGTAATCCCTTCGGGGCCGACAATCACCATCTCGCCGGGCTGCACTTCGCCGGTGTAGGTAGCTCCCACCAGATCGAACGCGCATGTTTCCGACGCAAACACAATGGCCTTGCGTCCGTCCGGCTGGGTAAATTCTCCCATGGCCAGCGGCCGAAAGCCGTGCGGGTCGCGAGCGACAATGATACGGTCTTCCGCAAGAAATACAAGAGAAAACGCGCCTTCCAGTTGCAGCAGCGCCTCGCGAAGAGCGCCCGAAAGCGTCCGTTCGCGCGAACGCGCCACCAGATGCAGCACAACTTCTGTGTCGCTCGTCGCCTGAAAAATGGAACCTTCGCTCTCCAACTCCCGCTTGATTTCGCCGGCATTGGTGATGTTTCCGTTGTGCGCCACCGCGATCTGACCCTTGTTGCAGGCCACCGAAAGCGGTTGGGCGTTCAGCAGGACTGTATCGCCCGCCGTCGAATAGCGCGTGTGACCGATCGCGAGTTCGCCCGGCAGCTCATTCAAAACGCTAGGCGTGAAGATGTCCGCCACGTGGCCCATCTTGCGAACGCAATAAATCTTGCGGCCATCGCTTGAAGCGATTCCGGCGCTTTCCTGCCCACGATGCTGCAAGGCATGCAGGCCAAGGTAGGTTAAGTTGGACGCCTCCGCATATCCATAAATCGCGAAGACACCGCACTCCTCGTGAAACTTGTCGAATATAAAATCAGGCATCGGCCACCAGAACAGGCGAGCGGAGGAGGTGATTCAGACTTTCCGACCAGACGACCTTCAGATCTTCAATCATGGAGTCGAAGTATGTTTCAGTCCGGTTACGAACAACTACCCTTGCTTTGAGTGTAACGCCAATTTCAACCGCCTCGACCGAATTTTTTCTAGCTTCCGCCAAAACAGCTTCTGGCTGCGATGTCGAGACCAGAATGCGCGACGGACCCTCATGAAATAGCAGTATTTCCGGCGAAAAGCTGCTGTCAAGAGCGATCTCGGCCCCGATACCGTTCGGCCCAAAGCAGCATTCGGCAAGCGCCACGGCCAGCCCTCCGTCGCTTATGTCGTGCGCCGATTCCACCAGCCGCGCCCGCACCAATGCTCGAATAGCTGCCTGCACTCGCTTCTCATAATCCATATCGAGCTTCGGCGGCGTGCCCCATACGGAGTTACAAATTGTTTTTGCGTACTGGCTCGACCCAAACTGCCGTTTATCAGCCTTTCCATATCCGCCAAGCAGAATCACCGAGCGGCCCTCCTGTTGAAACGGAATGCCAACCGGAATGCCCGTTTCAAGAGTTCCCACAATACCAATCACAGGAGTTGGAACAATCGGCATACCGAGCGTTTCGTTGTACAGGCTCACGTTGCCGCCCGTAATCGGCGTTTCGAAGAAGGCGCATGCTTCCGCCATGCCTTCGATCGATTCCACAATTTGCGCCATGATCTCCGGCCGCTCCGGATTGCCGAAGTTCAGATTATTGGTCGCCGCCAGCGGCAGCGCGCCTACCGTCGAGAGATTACGGCAGCACTCGGCCACAATCAGCTTGGTTCCTTCGCGAGGATCGAGCGCGCAGTAGCGCCCGTTGCCGTCGAGCGCCATCGCAACTGAGGTCTTGGTGCCTTTGATTCTCACGATCGCGGCTTCCGCGCCCGGCCCCGCGACGGTATTCGTGCGCACCTGATGGTCGTACTGCTCCCAAATCCAGCGCTTCGAACACAAATCGCCCGATGCCAGCAGCGTCTTCAAATCGCCGAGTAGATTCTTGCTTGCGACCTCCGGTCCATCAAGCGGCGCGGTTCGCAGCGGTTTTGTGTACGGGCGATGGTACAGCGGAGCCTCATCGGCCAGCGCTCGATTCGGAATTTCGGCAACCACTTCACCGTGCTGCCTGATCCGCAGCATTCCGTCATCGCGCACGATGCCAACTACCACCGCATCGAGGCCCCACTTTTCAAACACATCGAGCACTTCCCGTTCACGGCCCTTCGTCGCCACCAGAAGCATCCGTTCCTGGCTCTCGGAAAGCATGATCTCGTAGGCGCTCATGCCCGATTCACGCTGCGGGACCAGATCCAGATCCATTTCGACGCCCGTTCCCGCGCGGCTCCCCATTTCGCAACTGGAGCTGGTTAATCCGGCGGCGCCCATGTCCTGAATGCCGACGATCGCTCCGGTCTTCATTGCTTCGAGACAGGCTTCGAGCAGCAGCTTTTCCATGAACGGGTCGCCAACCTGCACGTTCGGCCGCTTCTGTTTCGATTCTTCCGTGAACTCCGCCGAAGCCATCGACGCTCCGTGAATGCCGTCGCGGCCGGTCTTCGCGCCGACATAGATCACCGGATTGCCGATGCCCGTGGCTTTGCCATAAAACACTTCATCGTGCCGGAAAACGCCCAGGGCGAACACGTTCACCAACGGGTTGCCGTCGTAGCTCTCGTCGAAGGAGCATTCGCCGCCAACGGTCGGAACGCCGAAGCAATTCCCGTAATGCGCAATGCCCGAGACTACGCCCTCAAGCAGCCGCGCGTTCCGCGCACCGGTTTCCGGATCGTCCAATTGCCCAAAGCGAAGCGCGTCCATCACTGCAATGGGCCGCGCGCCCATCGTGAAGATGTCGCGCAAGATGCCGCCTACACCTGTTGCCGCGCCTTGAAACGGCTCGATAAAGCTCGGGTGGTTATGCGATTCGATTTTGAACGCGATCGCCATGCCGTCGCCGATATCGATGATGCCGGCGTTCTCACCCGGACCCTGCAATACGTGCTTGCTTCGCGTGGGAAGCTTCTTCAGGTGCACGCGCGAGCTCTTATAGGAACAATGCTCGCTCCACATCACGCTGAAGATTCCCAGTTCTGTGAAGCTGGGTTCCCGTCCTAAAAGGCTCAGGATCTTTTCGTATTCGGTTTGGGTAAGCTGGTGGGCAGCGATCACATCAGGGGTGATCGTACTCATATATTTGCTGTGGAAAGCTGCGGTGCTGCATAGGCCGCAACACTCGAAACCAAAGACTTCAAAATCACAAGACCGTCTGTATTGCCCATTAACCGGTCGGCGGCGCGCTCGGGGTGGGGCATCATGCCCATCACGTTTCTTCCCTCGTTCAAGATACCGGCGATGTTCCGCTGTGAACCGTTCGGGTTATCGATATAGCGCAGCGCAATCCGGTCTTCGCGCTCTAATTGGTCGAGCACGGCCTCATCGGCGACATAGCAACCTTCGCCGTGCGCCACCGGCAGCCGCAGGCGCTGCCCCGCTCTGGCTTGATGGGTGAATGGAGAGTTCGCCGTTCCAATTTCTAAGTCGACGTCGCGGCAGACGAACCGCAATCCTTCGTTGCGCACCAGCGCTCCGGGAAGCAATCCGGCTTCGACAAGCACCTGAAAACCGTTGCAGATGCCGAGCACCGGGCCACCTTCCGCCGCGAAGCGTTTTACCGCTGCCATTACGGGCGAAAACTTAGCGATAGCTCCGCAACGCAGATAATCACCGTAAGAAAATCCACCCGGTAGGATGATTGCATCCACATTCCCCAAGTCGGAAGACCCGTGCCAGATGAATTCCGCTTGCTGTTCTAAATTGTTGTTGGCCGCGTACCACGCGTCATGGTCGCAATTGCTTCCTGGGAACACAACAACCCCAATTTTCATCGCGATTCCCTTCTCGTGTTCGGCAAACCGATTAACCGGACTGAAAACTATGCGCCTGAAGCCGCTGGTGCAGCCGCTTTCTTCCGCGTCGCCCTGCGCTTTTCGGCCGGCGGCTGGCGGTCGCTCTTTTTCAGGTTCGGAAGCACAATCGACGTGATGAATTTCTTCTCGCCATGCTCATCGAACTTGATCACAATATAATCATCGCTGCAGGAAAGAACAGAACCCAGACCGAACTTTCCATGCTCTACCTGCGCGCCCGTGGCGAATGCCGGTTTGCTGGCCATGCCGACTCCTCTTAGGTTATTGTAGCAATTCAACTTAGCTGTTGTCGATGACCGGCTGTAACTCCATCTCACGATGGAAGTTCCGCCCGCCTTTATAAATCCTTCATAATGGTTCAAGGCTGATGGAAGATATAAAGAAAAAGCTGCAGGATGAGATTACGGCGCTCGAACATGAATTACGCGCCGAACTGCCAAAGGAGATTTCACGCGCCCGCGCGCTGGGCGACCTTAGCGAGAACGCCGAATACCACGCAGCCAAAGAGAGGCAGCGATTCGTGGACGCCAGGCTCGCGCAACTCCAAGGCCGGCTCCGGGAACTTTCGATGGTCGATATGACCAAGATCCCTCGCGGCCGTGTTGGGCTCGGCTCGCAGGTCGTGGTTCTCGATGTCCAGAAAGACGAAGAGATCACTTACAATCTCGTTACTAGCGAAGAGGCCGATGTCGCAGCCGGTAAAATTTCGACTAGCTCGCCCATTGGAAAAGGTTTGCTTAACAAGCAGGTCGGTGATACAGTTCGCATACAGATACCGGGCGGCGTTCGCGAGCTTGAAGTGATGAGCCTCACGACGATTCACGATATGGCCGCTTCATCCCAGGGCTGAAGGTTTTTCATGACGTATACACGCGCGATCGGCGTCGGAGCAGGCAAGATCATCCGGTTGATTGTGCACGGCCTTGCTCTGTCGCGAATCAATCCGAATGTCCTTACGTTTTTCGGATTGCTGGTGAATATTGCCGCCGCTTACTTCCTGGCGGTGGGCAGTTTTCGCACCGCCGGATTTGTCATCATTTTTGCCGGCCTGTTCGACATGGTGGATGGCCGAGTAGCGCGCGCCACCAATCAAGTCACGCGGTTCGGCGGCTATTTCGATTCTGTTCTCGACCGGTATTCCGACCTCGCGCTGCTGATGGGTCTCCTGGTTTACTACGGTACGATTAACCGGCCGCTTTATGTGGTGCTCACCGCGATCGTCATGGCCGCGTCCGTGATGATCAGTTACGCCCGCACACGCGCCGAGAACATCATCCCAACCTGCAAGGTAGGATTTATGGAACGGCCAGAGCGCGTCGTGCTCCTGATTATCGGAGCGCTGTTCGACCGCATGGCGCCCGTTCTCTGGATCATTGCGATTCTCGGTAACATCACCGTCATTCACCGCATGGTCTTCACGTGGCAGGAAACGCGCCGCCTGGAGCGAGCACAGCTTCATACGGAAGCCGATTCCTCCGGTTCGAATAATCGGCCGGTTAGCGCTCGCGTGACTAACGCGTAAGCCCTCGATACAAGACCAAATTGTGCGTTGCCGAGCCGATGCACGCAATATCGGGAGTGCCGTCGCCTTCGAAATCGTGTACCGTGCAGCCGGCGGCGGAGACTTCACCCTCTTCTAAAACCTGCCGGTTCCACTTCACTCCGTCCCATTGATAAATATAGACCCCATACGGCTTGCCGCGAAATCCGACGACGACTTCATCTTTTCCGTCGCGATCGAAATCCGCAGTTTCGATAGTGTGAGAATCGAGCAGCGTGTCATCGATCACTTCGCGATGCCACGAGCTTGCCTTTTCGCGATAAATAACCACTTCATTGCCGTGCCAAGGCTCGATGGCCGCAAGGAATCGCTCGCTCCCGAGCGTGCCGACGGCGATGTCGCTTGTACCGCTTTTCGGCCAGGGAGCCGGATTTCCTTTCGCGATTTCCGTTCGCGACCATTTCCCACCTCTCCCGAATCGATACAAATGAATGCCGAGAAAACTTCCGATCAAGATGGCGTCGCGGCCGTTACGATCCCAATCGATCACGTAAATTCCATGCACAACGCCTTGCTCTTCATCGCCAATCAGATGCCGCTTCCATTCTCCCGGCCGGTAATACACCAGCGGCACATGGCCCTTGAACTCCGGCGGCGACGTATGCGCGTTCGCTAAAGGCGCGTTGATCAATACTTTGTTTCCACTGCCGTCGATATCGGCCCAGCGCAGGCGGTGAGATGCCGGGATCCGGTCGATCTCCCTCGTCTTCCAAGGCTTGTTCGGATCGCTTCCCGCATTCAATAAGGCGACAATGCCTGAACTCTCTCGCGGGCGCATGGAAAATCCGTAGGCAACGGCTATGGTTGGAATTGTGCGCGGGCCGCGATTCCAACAGGCGGCATTAATCATGCCCGGAAGATTTTCTGCAAGAATGTGCCGCTCCCAGCTCGGATTCTCGAACCAATACAGGTCCCTCATGCCACTCGCCAGCGCGATCAGGTCCGGTTTCCCATCGCCATTCACATCACACGCTATTGTTTGATAGCCTCCTTTCAGGTCGTCCGCTAAAACACGCTTTGAAAATTGAAGTGGTTGTGACATCAATAGCCCGGCACTCATCAAAAACAGCAAAACAGGAAGCACAACGATCAACATATCCGAAAAATCTCCAGTGACGGTCATATACTTCAGATATGGCCACCTTGGTCAGCATTGAGACGGGCTCGCAGGCGACGGGAACCGAAAGTCTCGATGCTAAAGAACAGATTCTCTTCGATCGCCTTCGCGCGCTGAAGCGCGTGATTGTCGCTTATTCCGGCGGCACGGACTCCGCCTATCTGGCTTGGGCGGCGCATCATGTTCTCGCGGAAAATGCCATCGCGATCACCGCCGATTCACCCTCCATTCCTACTTCTCACAAGCGCGATGCGGAAGCGTTCGCGCGCGAAGCGGGATTCCGGCACGAATACATCGCCACAGATGAGTTCAACAATCCCGACTACGTAAAAAACGATAAGGACCGCTGCTTCCACTGCAAGGACGAACTATTCTTTCGCCTGGAAGCCTACGCCGCTCAAAATAATTTCGAACACATCATCTACGGCGTCAACAAAGACGATTTGGGCGACTATCGTCCGGGTCAGCGCGCTGCCAAGCTTCACGACGTGGAAGCGCCGTTAGCGGATGCTGCTTTGTCGAAGCGGGAAATCCGGGAGCTTTCCCAACGCGCCGGTCTTTCCATCTGGGACCGGCCTGCGGCTGCGTGCTTAAGCTCGCGCGTCCCGTACGGCACGCCGGTAACTGTCGAAACCATCAAGACCATTGAGCAAGGCGAAGAAGAAATTAAAGCACTCGGTTTCCGTCAATTCCGCGTTCGCTTTCATGGAGAGCTAGTGCGAATTGAAATCGCCAAAGGTGAACTGCGGCGCGCGCTTTCCCTAGAGATGTTCGAAAAACTTGCCGCGATTTTTAAACCGCTCGGCTTCCACTACGTCACCGTTGACGTCGAAGGATACCGGCAAGGGTCGTTGAACGCGGCGATTCAAACCCATCGTTAGCCGAGCAGCTTGGCTTCAAACTCGCCGCGCGCGAGGCGCTGCACGAAGTCGATATCGCCTTCAAGAAAATCCAATTCCGGAAGTAGGGTTCGCTCAGCCCATTGAATCTGCTCGAACACTTTTCCAGTAGGCTCACCCTCAAAATCGGCGACGACATAAAACAACAGCACTACGCTGACGCCTTTCGGATAGTCATGGCGATACTGCGCAATCTGGCGCCCGACTTTGCACTCGATCGCCAGTTCCTCGCGCAGCTCGCGAACCAGCGCCTGCTCGGGCGTTTCACCCGGCTCCACCTTCCCGCCCGGGAATTCCCATTTCAGGGCGTGGCGGTCGCCGCGGCGGCGCTGGCCGACAAGAATCTTCGTTCCGCGCGCGATCACGGCGGCCGAAACAAGCAAAGGGAAGCGATTGCGACTCAAGCGTTTAAGCGGAAGCTCGATGCGATCCGGCAAGCTGGCGCAGTACGAACGGAAGAATGCCGCCGTTGCGGTAGTACTCCACTTCCTGAGGGGTGTCGACGCGGACCTGCGCCTCGAAGCTTACAGCGGAGCCATCGGGCCGGCGCGCATGAACCGTGACACGGCGAGCGGTGCCCACGGAGCCGGCAACGCCAGTAATGTCGAAGATCTCCTCACCGGTTAAGCCGTAGGTGTCCCGCGTTTCGCCGGCAAGAAATTGAAGCGGCAGCACACCCATCATCACCAGGTTCGAGCGGTGAATGCGCTCGAAGCTTTCGGCAATCACGGCCTTCACGCCGAGCAGGTTGACGCCCTTGGCCGCCCAATCTCGCGATGAACCGGAACCGTATTCCTTTCCGGCAACGATGATCAGCGGAATACCTTCCTGTTTGTACTTCATGGCGGCGTCATAAATAAACATTTTTTCGCCGTCAGGAAGGTGGCGAGTCCAGCCGCCCTCAACGCCGGGGACCATTAAATTCCTTAAGCGAATGTTGGCCAGCGTGCCGCGCACCATCACTTCGTGGTTGCCGCGCCGCGAACCATAGCTATTGAAGTCCGCTTTCTTAATTCCGTGTTCGTTCAAGTAACGTCCGGCCGGGCTATCCAGCGGTATATCGCCAGCGGGCGAGATGTGATCCGTTGTCACGGAATCTCCTAGTACGCAAAGCGCCCTCATGCCGGAGATATCTTTCAGCATCTCTCCCGGTTCCATCATCTCTTCGAAATAGGGCGGATGCTTAATGTAGGTGGAATCATTCGTCCAACCGTAGATATCGCCTTCAGGGATCTTAATGCCGCTCCAGGAAGGCTCGCCTTGGAAGACCTCCGAGTACTGTTTGGCGAAAAATTCCGTCTTCACCGATTGCTGGACCGCCGTTTCAATCTCTTTAGCAGTCGGCCAGATATCGCGCAGATAAACCGGCTGTCCGTTCTGGCCCTGGCCAAGCGGCTCGCGAGTCATATCAATATCCACGCGTCCGGCCAACGCATAAGCAACCACCAACGGGGGCGAGGCCAGATAGTTGGACCGCACCAAAGGATTCACGCGGCCTTCAAAATTGCGATTGCCGCTGAGTACCGCGGCAACGTTCAGCTTGCCTGAGTTCACTGCTTGCGCGACGTTGTCGGGAAGCGGGCCGCTGTTTCCGATACAAGTGGTGCAGCCGTAACCCACGAGATTAAACTTTAGCTTTTCGAGATACGGCAGCAGCCCGGCTTCGATCAGGTAGTCGATGACGACTTTCGATCCGGGCGCGAGCGAAGTCTTCACCCAAGGCTTTACATCCAGCCCACGTTCGACCGCTTTCTTGGCAAGCAGTCCGGCAGCAACAAGCACCGAAGGATTCGATGTGTTCGTGCAGCTTGTTATCGCCGCGATCACCACCGCGCCTTCATGAAGGGATTCTTTGTGGCTATTAACGGACATCTCCGCCGCTTTCGGATCCGCGCCCAAACTGGAAAGGAAGTTATGCTTCACATCGGGCAGATTGATGCGGTCCTGCGGGCGCTTCGGACCTGCGAGAGACGGGACAACGGTTCCCAGGTCGAGTTCGATCGTGTCGTTGAAATCCGGCGCGGGCGTAGTTGCCGAGTGGAATAATCCTTGTTCTTTTGCGTAAGCTTCGACCAATGCGACCTGTTCTTTGCTGCGATTGGTCAGGCGGAGATAGTTGAGCGTCACGTCGTCGATTGGGAAGAAGCCGATGGTTGCGCCGTATTCCGGCGCCATGTTGCTGATGGTGGCGCGATCGGCAAGCGAGAGGCTGGCGACGCCAGGGCCATAGAACTCCACAAATTTTCCGACGACGCCCTTTTTGCGCAGCATTTGGGTCGCAGTGAGCACAAGATCGGTGGCGGTAGCGCCTTCGGGAAGCCGGCCATGGAATTTAAACCCAACCACGTCCGGCAGTAGCATGGAAACCGGCTGGCCGAGCATACATCCCTCGGCTTCAATTCCCCCGACGCCCCAACCGACAACACCAATGCCGTTGATCATTGTGGTGTGCGAATCGGTGCCAACCAGCGTGTCGGGATAAGCTTCGCCCGTTTCCGGATTCGTGAATACCACGTGGGCCAGATATTCCAGGTTCACCTGATGCACGATGCCGGTATCAGGCGGCACAACGCGAAAATTCTGAAATGCCGTTTGTCCCCATCGCAGGAACGCATAGCGCTCGTGATTGCGCTGAAATTCCAATAAGGCGTTTTGCTGGAATGCGTCGTTCGTTCCGAAGGCATCTACCTGAACCGAATGGTCGATGACTAGGTCGGCGGGAATCAACGGGTTTGCCAGCCTCGGGTCCGCACCCATTTTTTTCAGGGCATCGCGCATGGCCGCGAGATCGACCACGCAGGGAACGCCCGTAAAATCCTGCAGCAGTACGCGAGCAGGGCGGAATTGAATCTCTTTCGCTGCGCACTTGGCCCATTCGCCGACGTACTCGATGTCGCTTTGTTTTACGGTGCGTCCATCTTCAAAGCGCAGCAGGTTTTCAAGCAGAACCCGAATCGAGATCGGTACACGCGAAAGTTTCGCAATACCCGCCTTTTCGAGGGCATCCAGACGGTAAATCTTGTAGTCTTGATTGTTCGCGCGCAGCGTCGAAGCAGCGCCAAAGCTGTTCTTACTTGGCATCGCTTTTAGTTTACGGCAGGCGTTGTCGTTGCGCTCAATAGAGGCGAGCAGGTGCTCGCGGCCCGCACCGGGCGATCCGCCCCACAAAATTCGGGTAGTTGCAGAGGTGGGAGCGCTCGCGATAGAAGGCCCGATCGTGGGACGAACAAACGAACCCAAAGCGTTTTCGGGTAATGTTTTCAATCGCTTCCGGGATGGCTGGCGGCAAGCATGCAGAGATTCATCCCGAGAGCTGAGCGTCTTCCTCTGCTCGCAGGATTCGGGCTGCCGCGACCATGTTCGTCAACGAGGGGATGACCTCATTCCATTGTCTGGTCTTTAGCCCGCAGTCCGGATTCACCCAAAGACGCCTGGCGGGAATTTTCGCAGCAGCTCTACGCATGAGATGCAAAATCTGGTGCTGGGTAGGCACGTTGGGGGAATGAATATCGTAGACGCCGGGGCCAATCTCGTTCGGGTAGTCGAAGGAATTGAAGGCCTCGAGCAACTCCATATTCGAACGCGAAGTCTCTATTGTGATGACGTCGGCGTCCATTCGAGCAATGGACGCGATGATGTCATTAAATTCCGAGTAACACATGTGGGTATGAATTTGGACTTCGTCGGCCACGCCGTTCGCAGCAATGCGAAAAGCGAGAATAGCCCAGTCCAGGTACTCCCGCCACTCGGACTTCCGTAGCGGCAGCCCCTCGCGCAAGGCGGCTTCATCGATCTGAATAACGCGAATGCCCGCTTTTTCAAGATCGAGTACCTCGTCACGAATGGCGAGAGCCAGTTGCAGGCAAGAAGCCGAGCGTGGTTGGTCGTCGCGTACAAACGACCAGTTCAGGATTGTGACCGGACCTGTCAGCATTCCCTTCATTGGCTTCGCTGTAAGGGATTGCGCATACCGAATCCACTCGACGGTCATTGGCTTCGGGCGCCGGATATCGCCGAAGAGAATCGGCGGCTTTACGCAGCGAGAGCCGTAGGATTGCACCCATCCGAACTGGCTGAAGGCATAACCCCCAAGTTGTTCGCCGAAATACTCGACCATATCGTTGCGCTCGGCTTCGCCATGCACTAATACGTCGAGGCCGAGTTCTTCCTGCTTGCGCACGCTATCGGCAATAGCGGCTTGCATTTCTTTGCGATAGCTTTCGCGGTTGAGTTTACCGGCCTTGAAATGATTACGTGTCTGACGAATGTCAACAGTTTGCGGAAACGACCCGATCGTGGTGGTGGGGTAAAGAGGCAGGTGCAAGAGCGCGGATTGTTTCTTTGCGCGCACGGAATATGGATGACGACGGTTGCCCATTTCGGCGCTGACTTGTGCGGCAGCGGCTTTAACGGCTGGATTCGTCACACGGGAGGACCGGCGGCGCGAGGCAAGCGCTGAGCGATTTGCCGCTAACTCTCCGGCAACTGCATCGCGGCCATGATTGATCGCGTCTCGAAGCGTCCGCAGTTCGTCGAGTTTCTGCAAGGCAAACGCCAGCCAGGAGCGAATTTCAGGGTCGAGCTTGTCTTCCAGTTGGAGATCGACGGGCACATGCAAAAGGGAACAAGATGGCGCAATCCATAGCCGGTCGCCAAGAGACTGCGCGATTGGCTCCAGCAAATCCAGAACCGCATTCAGATCGCTTTTCCAGATGTTGCGGCCGTCCACAACGCCGAGTGAAAGAACGCGGTCCGAGGGAAGCGTCTGAAGCACATCGTTGAGTTCTTCGCGCGCCCGCACGGCGTCGAAGTGAAATCCATGGACGGGCAAACGGGCAACTAGCGATAGATTTCCGGCCAATCGCCCGAAGTAAGTCGCCAATAGCAGCTTAATCCTGCCGGTGTTTAGCTCGGCATAAACCTGTTCAAAAGCCTCCTGCCAGTTGACAGAAAGTTCGGTGACCAGGATCGGCTCATCAATCTGGACCCATTCGACGGCTTCCGCTTGTAATTGTTCCAGCAGTTGGCTGTAGGCGCCCGTAAGCTGCGGCAAGAATCTTAGTTTGTCGATACCACCTTGGCTTTTGCCTAAAGCGAGATAGGTAAGCGGACCGATGATGACCGGCTTCACCGCTGTATTCCGATTGACTCGGGCTTCACGAATCTGACCGACGAGAAGTGAGGCATCCAGTTGAAATGAAGTGCCGTTATCGAACTCCGGAACGATGTAGTGGTAATTCGTGTCGAACCATTTCGTCATTTCGCCGGCGGCGACGCCGGCGCCCGCGCTTGTGGGGGCGGACCGGCCGCGGGCCACGCGAAAGTAGTTGTCGAGCGGATGACCAGAAAAATTGCGGAAGCGGGCGGGCAAATGACCGAGCAGAAAGCTCGTATCGAGGACCTGATCGTAAAACGAGAAATCGCCTACCGGAAGGAAATCGAGGGACGATTGGTCCTCCCAGTTTCGCTGCCGCAGTTCGGCTCCGGCGGCGATCAAGTCCCGGCGGGAACTTTCACCTTTCCAATAAGATTCGAGCGCAAACTTCAATTCGCGATGGGCGCCGATGCGCGGAAAGCCGAGATTATGAGTTCTGATCATTGTTTCAAAGCATTCTGAAAGAGTTCAACAATTCAATTCTGGACGAAACCAGGGATGAAGTAAAACGATTGCTTTTCACGAATCCATTAATCTTGTTCATATATGAAGGAATTAGAGCGGGCGCATTTGGAGATCATTCAGCAGGTGGAGCAACAAGGGTCGTTAACAGCCGCCGCCGGTTTTCTCTGCTTAACCCAATCGGCGTTGAGCCACACCATGAGAAAGCTGGAGCGGCAATTGGGCGCCTATATCTGGCTGCGGGAGGGGCGCTCGCTCCGCTTGACCCAAGCCGGCGAATATCTGCTCGGCGTCGCCAATCGCGTCCTTCCTCAATTCGCCCTGGCGGAGGAGCGCATTGCTCAATACGCACGAGGTGAGCGCGGAACTCTGCGCATTGGGATGGAATGCCATCCTTGTTACCAGTGGCTTCTAAGGGTGGTATCTCCCTACCTGAAGCAATGGCAGGATGTAGATGTGGACGTGAAGCAGAAATTTCAGTTCGGCGGAATCGGCGCGCTCTTGGATCACGAGATTGACATGCTGGTCACTCCCGACCCACTGTTCCTGCCTGGCCTTCACTTCGAGCCGGTATTCGATTACGAGCAAGTACTTGCAGTGAACAGGAATCACAAACTGGCGAAGTCCCGTTATGTGAAGCCGGAGCAGCTATCTACCGAGGTCTTAATCACTTATCCGGTTTCTATCGACAGACTTGACATTTACAGCCAGTTTCTAGGGCCTGCCGGAATCACGCCGAAGCGGCACAAGACGATTGAAACAACCGACATTATGCTCCAGATGGTGGCCAGCGACCGGGGCGTCGCGGCGATGCCGCGCTGGCTGTTGGAAGAGTATGCGGGCAAGATCGATGTTCTGCCTATACGCCTGGGGCCACACGGATTAATGAAAAAGATCTCTCTTGGCGTGCGCAAGCGGGACGTGCAAGTGGACTATATCGAGGCATTTTTCAGGCTGGCTCGCGACTCAGGCTCAGCAACGCACACTCAGGGACAACCGCGGCTGGGCAACCTGCAGTAGGACAATCAGGCGATTCGATGACCCAGACGCGATCTCCGCGGCATTTACATTCGGCAATGTGGGCCGGAATACTGCATATGGTCCGGGTATACAGACCCTCGGCCTAGCGGTTGTGCAATCGTTTGTATTGACCGAATCGCTGAAGCTTGAGATGCGGGCCGAGGGCTTCCAGCGCTCAATCAGCCCCACGATGCCGGTAGTCTATGTCTTGAAAGTTTGTAGTAGGATTATCAGACAATTCGATGACCAGACGCGATCTCCTTAACTCAGGACTCGGCAGCGCGCTCCTTCTCGGGGCAACTCCGTTCGGCAAAGCCGCTGCCACTAAAAAGAAAGTAGTGATTGGCGGAGGTGGAATCGCCGGACTCTGCTGCGCTTACGAACTAACCCGCCTCGGCCACGATGTGACCGTGCTCGAAGCTTCGGACCGAGTTGGCGGGCACGTGAAAACAGTGCGGAGCGGGTTGCCGGACGGATTGTACGTTGATGCCGGAGCAGAGCAGTTCACCAAGCCGGGATACGATCTTTACTGGTCCTATGTAAAGGAATTTAACCTGCCTCATCTGCAGGATCACCGGCGCGAGCACATGCTTCGCTGGATCGATGGGCGCATGTATACGGAAGAGGAGTTGGGCAGCAAGCGCGTGTTGTCGAGTTTTGGTTTCAACCAACGAGAGAACGTATTCTTCGAGCGGCATCCATGGTGGGATGCGCAGAGTCTTTATCTAGACCGCTATGCCGAAAAGATCTCAGATGAATACAAACCATTCTCGGCGGGTGTGAACGAGCTTGACACGATTAGCCTGAGCGACTTGTTAAAGAGAGAGCGCGCTTCTGACGCCTACGTACGTCACTTTGGCGGTGGCGGCTCCGCATTGCAGGCCGTATGGCACGCGGGCATCTTAAAAAGACGCGGCGTGCCGGCCTGGCCCACGCAAGTGTTCCGGCTCATTGGTGGCAACAGCCTGCTGCCTGAAACCTTCGCTAAACATCTTGGAAACCGGGTGAAGCTGAACAGTCCGGTGCGAAGCATTCGCCATAGCCCGCATGGCGTAGCGGTGGAGTTTGGATCCGGAGGCGCGGCTCAGACGATTGAAGCAGAGTATCTGGTTTGCTGCATGTCCGCGGTGATGCTGCGTCAAATCCCCATTACTCCGGCGTTCGAAGAGCGCAAACGTTGGGCCATAGCGAATGTTCCTTATTACTCGGCGACACGGCCCATATTTCTGGCGCGAACCAAATTTTGGCGGGAGCAAAACATCAGCATTAATGTGGAGTTCGGACAAGCGGCGCTCGAACATGTCTGGTCGATGGCCGACGATGTACATACGCAACGCGGCTTGATTACAGGCACGGCGCAGCCGGGTGTCTCAGGAGAGAAAGCTCTTGGGACGTTCCGCGCACATTACCCTTCCCGTAGCGACACCATCGAGAAAGCTATGGTTGTGGACTGGTCGCGCGATCCCTGGTGTCTTGCGTGCGAAACAACAGGCTACAAGCCGGGCGAGTTGAGTAAGTTCTGGCCTTCGCTCATAGAGCCGTACGGCCGAATCCACTTCGCCGGCGCGTACTGTGACAACCTCAACTGGGGACAGGAGGCCGCTACGCGATCGGCGAATCGTGTAGCCAAGGCAATCCACGCAGCGTAGCTCAAACCGCCGGCGAGTGCGATTGGATACAATCAACGAAAATTCCGGGAGATATTGAATAGCTATGAACTCTTCACAAGGCGCCAGCAGCCGTCGTGAATTCATCAAGACGAGTGGTAAATCGGCTGTCGTTTCGGCTTTGGCCGGCGTTGCAATTCCCGCGGTGCACGCCGCTGGCACCGACCAGATCCAGATAGCTCTCGTCGGTTGTGGCGGGCGCGGCGGCGGCGCGGCGGCGAACGCGCTAAGCGTCAAACGGGGTCCGGTCAAGCTAGTCGCCATGGCGGACATTTTCCCGGAACCCCTTGCAAACGACTTCAACAAATTGCAACAGCGGTTCCCGAGCCAGATGGATGTACCGAAGGATCGCCAGTTTCTAGGCTTCGACGCTTACCAAAAAGCAATGGATTGCCTGAAACCGGGCGATGTCGTCATTTTTGCAACGCCTCCGGCATTTCGGTGGGTACACTTCACCTACGCCATTCAGAAGAACTTGAATGTCTTTATGGAAAAGCCGCTTACGGCGGATGGTCCAACGAGCAAGCGCATGTTTGCACTAGGACAGGAAGCGGCAGCCAAGAACCTGAAAGTGGGAGTAGGGCTGATGTCGCGTCACAGCCGGGCGATGCAGGAACTGGCCGACCGCGTCCATAACGGGGAGATTGGCGAAATTATTTTGCAGCGTGGCTACCGCATGCACGGCCCCGGCGGATCTTTTCTTTCGCTGCCGAAGCCGGCCGGCATCACCGACCTGCTCTACCAAATCAAGCGCTTCCACAGCTTCATCTGGGCGAGTGGGGGCTGCTACAACGATTTTTATATCCACATCATCGATCAACTGGGATGGATGAAGAACGAGTGGCCAGTGAAGGCGCAGGCGCTGGGCGGGCGGCATTACAAGCTCAGCCCAGAGGGCGTCGCGTATGTGGATCAGAACTTCGATGTCTATTCGGTGGAATACACGTATTCCGATGGCACGAAGTTCTTCTTTGACGGGCGCTGTATGAAGGGATGCGAAGAGATTTACACGAGCTGCCTGCAGGGGACAAAGGGCATGGGAATCGCTTCGAAGAGCGGCGATTGCGGACTGCCATCAAGCTTGTACAAGAGTCAGACCGCGAGCGCAGCAAGTCAGATTTGGGAATCGAAGGTGAGCCCGGACGAGCAGGATCCTTATCAAAACGAGTGGAACGATTTGATAGACGCCGTTCGAGACGACAAACCTTACAACGAAGTGAAGCGCGGCGTAGAGGCGAGCCTAGTTTCGAGCATGGGCCGGATGGCCGCAAACACGGGCCGTGAAATTACGTTTGAGCAGATGCTCAACTGCGAGCACACCATGGCGCCGGACATCGAAAAATTCACCATGGATTCCCCGGGGCCGCTTGTTGCGGACGCCAACGATCGGTATCCGGTGCCACAACCCGGAATCATAACGACAAGGGAATATTAAGAAGTAGTTCAGAATTGGCTAAGTGGGTAGCTCAAGGTCACTTACTTATGCACCATCCGACTTTTCCCATACTGGGTCGCTAAGGCTGAGCGGCCCCAGTATCGAAAGGGCAGTGAATGTGCGAGGTGAATATTGCAACTTATTGCTGTAGCAGTTCGGTAACGGTCTCGAGCAGTTCCATCTCGCCTACCGGTTTGGCAAGGCTTGTAGAAATGCCGAGCTCGCGGCAGCGATCGGTATCTGCACGCTGGCTGCCGCACAGCAGCAGCACGATCCCCACCCCTCTAAATCGCGGGTCGGCCTTAATGTGCTGCGCTACCGCGAATCCATCCATCCCAGGCATATGAGCATCGAGAATTATGAGTTTGAAAGAGTTTTCGCTCGCCGCCCCGCGCCGCAGGGCCTCAAGAGCGGCATATCCCGAATCGGCCAGTGTTGTCTTTGCGCCGCGATTGGAGAGCATCTTGTCAAGAATGCTCCGGCTCGTTTCGTTGTCGTCCACCACAAGAACAGACACTCCTTCGACAGGGCTGCTGCTTCCCGCGGGCTCTTCCGGTTCAGCCGGCGCGATACCAAGCGGCAGCGCGAAATGAAATGTCGACCCAATTCCCTCTTTGCTCTCCAGCCCGATTCGCCCGCCCATCATTTCCACCAGTTGCGACGAGATCGTCAACCCAAGTCCGGTACCTCCGAACATGCGGGTTGACGAACTATCGGCCTGAGAAAAAGCCCGGAACACATGATGCTGCTTGTCAAAAGGAATTCCTATTCCGGTATCCTTGACGCTGAAGTGCAGTTCCACCTGCCCGGCAGTCTCCGATAGCCGCTCTACGCGAAGCACCACCTCTCCGCGCGGTGTGAATTTAATGGCGTTTCCGGTGAGATTTATAAGTATTTGGCGAAGCCGCCCAGGATCTCCAACCAGTCGAGACGGAACACGCGCGTCTAAATCATAGGCGAGTTCCAGATTCTTTGCGGCCGCGCGGATATCGAGAATTTTGAACATTTCCCGGACCATTTGGCGTAGATCGAATTCGATAGTTTCGAATTCCAGCTTCCCGGCTTCAATCTTCGAAAAATCCAGGACGTCGTTCAGGATCCTCAACAGGGAGCCCGCGGAACTCTTCACGTCTTCCAGGTATTCACGCTGCTCGGACGTGAGTTCCGTATCGAGCGCCAGGTCTGTCAACCCGATAACTCCATTCATGGGTGTCCGGAGTTCATGGCTCATATTGGCAAGAAATTCGCTCTTCAATCGATTCGCTGCTTCCGCCGCATCCTTGGCTTTTTGTAAGGCCGCCTCGCTCTCGCGTAATGATGTTTCCCAGCGGCGCTGCTCCGTGATGTCCTTCGCGATGCCGAAACGCGTCGATTCGTCGCGGTTGAACGTCGTTCTCCAGTCAAATATCTTGTACGAGCCGTCCTTACACCGGTAGCGATTCACAAAGTGACTGGTTCTGTAGTCCCGATTTTGCTTGGCGATCTCATTCACAGTCCGCTCGAGATCGTCCGGGTGAATAAAATCGAGCATCGGGGTCCTGAGCAACTCTTCACGCGTATACCCGAGAGTGGTTTCCCAAGCCGGATTCAACTTTTTGAAGTAGCCGTCTGCCGAGACAATACAAGCTAAATCCGGTATTAAATTAAAGAAAAGTTCAAAGTCGCGTTGCGCTTCGGTCGGCAAATTCATTGGGACGGCCCATAACTTAAATCGGACAAAAGCAGACTACACTTCAATTGTCTACGAAGATAAGGCCTAAGCGAATCTTCAAATTCCGCCTGTTTCTGAAAAGAAAGGAATGGCGTTACGGAAAAATCCGATAGAAGCCGCCAATGTAAAGTTGTGCGCACAGGGGTTTAACAGGCGGAGTGGCGGCAGGTTTACTTTCGGCTGTTGCCGATCATTCTGTGGCAGAATCCGGCAAAATTTATTGCTTTAGAGTTCAGAGGACCCAACGTGTTTTGCAATCGACGCGCCGCGAGCGCCACTAAATTTGTAATTATTCTTGCCGCACTAGGTACCGCGGCCTTATCTCAAAATCTTCCCGTATGCAGTTGGCCCTTAGAGACGACGGGGACGGGCATAACCAACGTTGCGTATCCGGATACAAATGCAACTTATTGGACAATGCCCATCGATACCACTCGCTGGAAAACAGTGACGATTACCGGCACTTATCCGCAATCGAGATTTTTCTCATTCGTGACGTATGTTGCCCAAGGCGCCACGGTAACGAACGGAGTATTGAACGATGCCGACATTAACCCCGATCCGAATAACAGCAACCCCTTCCGGCCCAATCCGGTGGAAGGGCAGCCACAGCAGTACACCATAACCGCAAGCCAAACGGAACCGTCTACTGGCGGATCCAATTTTATTCCACTCGCCGATACTCGCCTGGGTTGGCTGATCTATCGTATCTATGTGCCGAATAGTGGATTGGGCCGGAATGCGGGCGTGCCGCTTCCCACCATTACGGTTGTCGATCAAAGTGGACAATCGCGTACGCTTTCGCCGTGCCGGTCGCAAAAAGGAATCGGGGGAGTGGAGTCGCTCATCGCGGCCCTTGGGCGCCAGCGGCTCAACCAGGGCATTGGATTCCTGCGCCAGCTAATTGCCCCCGACAATCCGCTTCCGGGCCAAACGGCAACGTGCCAGCCGACGCCCCTCGTTTCCTGGATTCCCGAGCACACCGGCGGCTACTTTCCGAACCCGGCGAATAAATACATTGCCATCCCGGGTCTGTGCTTCCAACCCGACAGGATTTTGGTCGTGCGCGGCAAGGGCGCTATCTTCCCGGATACATTTAACGGCAATCCGATCTGGGTTCCATCAGGTACCCAGCTTCGCTATTGGTCCCTGTGCAATAACAACCAGCGCGCTCCCTATCCGGTGGTTGGCTGCGAGGCCGATCACAGCACCAAGCTCGATCAGGACGGTTACTATACATATGTTGTCTCCGAGTCCGACCGTGGCTCCGAGGGAGCGCCTTCCTGGGTGCCTGCGGATGCAACCTGGCTCCCCTGGGGATCGCGGCGCACTCCGAATATCCTGCTGATGCGAAATATGCTGCCGGTCGATCACTTTCATCACACCGTGCAAGCCGCTATTGATGCCAAGTGCTATGTCGATAATTCAAACGGAGCCCCCTCGCGTGACGACATTGTGCGCGGCGGCAACTGCGCCCACGTAGTCATGCGGCAATACTATCCGCTCGCGGTCTACTGCAACAAACAACTCTTCATTAGCGAAGGCTGGAAAGGCTGCTTCGCTTATGCCAAAGCCACCGGGCAGCTATTTAGCCAGCAATAAAAAGAACAGGCACTCACTAAATTCGCCTGAAGATATAGCCGAACGACGGTCTCGGTGTGGCTCAAGTATCCGATCGAAATGTCCTGGCCTGTATGCAATTCGAAATCGCCGCCGCGAGTGCTGAGCACCACGCCTCCATCGATGGCCGGAGCCCAGATGATTTTTCTGTCCACAAGATGCTGGATGTGCTGCGTAACCGGATTACCATTGTCGCTGGCTGCACCGAGAGCGGTGTGGGACTCCGCGCTCAAGAGGAGACTGTAGGGCCGTTGACACCAGCGAGGCGCACTTGGCTCAAGCGATCGCCAACAAGACTGCCGTTGTGGAGAATACCGGATAGTTCCGGGCACTACCTCTTTGGAAGGGGCGTGTCGTTGTTCGCCCTCGCCCGCCAACGCATGCATCACCGTACGCCTCAGAATGCACGTTCTTCGGTCGGAAGAGTGCTTCTGCTCCTTAAGAAGCGGAGAGCCACAACTGCTGTTTTGCTGGTTCTGATCCTGGTTACCTCCACGCTCGACATCGTAATTCCGTTCCTAACGCAGCAACTGTTAGACGGTATTATGCGGGCTGTAAAAGGGGTCGATCAGTTCGCGCTCACCGCGCTGCTGGCGTCTCTGGCCGGCATCTTTATTTCGGTCGCCGCCACGCGCCTGCTGCGCTCCGTCTACAATTACAACCTGTTTAAGAGCATCACGTCCATTGAGGACGAGATAAAAGGCGCGGCCTTCGAGAAGTTCCTTTATTCCGATATGGAGGCCCTCACCAAGGCGAATAGCGGGCAGGTTATGGGGTGTCTCGATCGGGGCGCCACCGCGATCTTCATCATTCTCTACGAGATTTTTGGGCAAAATCTTGTTCCGCCACTCATTATTTTTGGCGGGGTATTCGGCTCGCTGCTGTTTAAGAATTGGATTATTGCCCTGGTTGTTTTTCTTCCGCTGCCAATCTACCTTTTGATTGTCGGGCGCTTCTCAGCTCCGATGCACGATCTGGAGCAGGAGGTGAATGCCGCTTTTGAGCGCTCGGGTAAAGAGTACTACGACATTGCGAGCAACGTCGCGACCGTCAAGAAGTTCTCTCAAGAAGCACCCGAAGCCAGCTTTCAACGTACGCTGCTTTCACGGGCGCGAGTTCCCCAGTACGAATCGGAACGCAAATGGGCTGTGATCGAAAACATTCAGACCATGATCGCTACGGCCGGCCGCGTGGTTGTAATCGGTCTCGGCGGCTATCTGGTTCTTCACAATCGCTGCACAGTGGGAGAGTATGTTTTGTTCATTGCTCTGCAGGACATGTTGTTCGGTCCTATGGGGCAGCTTTCTATCCTGCTGCCGAAATTGCGCCGCAACCTGGCGCGGGCGGAAGGATTGTTCGAGGTTCTCGACCGAAATTCTACCGTCGTCGACTCGCAAGATGCCGTTGCTCATCCTTTCACTCGCGGATCCGTTGAGCTTCGCAACTTATCGTTCCGGTATCCGGGAAGCGAGGAATGGATTCTTCGCGACGTTAGCGTTAGCATTCCGGGCGGATCTACCGTCGCCCTCATTGGGCGCAGCGGCACCGGCAAGACGACGCTCATGAATTTGCTGCTGCGATGCTACGATCCCCAGCAAGGTTCGATCAGCATCGATGGCGCCGATATTCGTGCGATAACACAGGAAAGCCTGCGCAACCAGATCGCAGTGGTTCCTCAAGAAGTAGACCTTTTCTCCAGAACCATTGCAGAAAACATTTCCTACGGTTCGCGTGGCGCGGATCACCGTCAGATTGAGACCGCTGCTCGCATGGCGCTTGCGCACGATTTTATTAGCCGGGCCGAGAAAGGCTATCAAACTATTGTTGGGGAACGCGGCCTCCGCTTGTCCGGCGGAGAGCGTCAACGCATCGGGATTGCGCGGGCTATTCTACGCAATCCCAGAATCCTGCTTCTGGATGAGGCTACCAGCCATCTTGACACCGAGAGCGAACATCACATCCAGCAGGCCATGCGCCGTGTTGCGCGCGGCAGGACCTGTATCATCATCGCCCATCGCCTCTCCACGGTCCGCCATGCGGATTTGGTAGTCGTATTCGCTAACGGCGGCATTGAAGCCATCGGTACGCATCAGGAACTTATGCACCGGAGCCCGACCTACATAAGACTCCACGAGCTGCACTCGGATACCCCACACGGCGTCATTACAGACCAGAGCTATGACGCGGAGCTGATGGAACTGGCGAGTTAGTAAGTTGTCCCAGCGGCACCCATACGCCTGAGCAAGCGTCGAGATGAGTCGCGACGCAGCAAACTTTAGTTAGCCAAAAGAGCGGCGTGCGGCGCCGCTCGCAGCCCACGGGGCCGCCCCACCAAGTCAATCGGATTGCTATTCTAGCCGCTGGTCAGCGATTAGACAGCATGAGCATTCCGCTCCAGGAACGAATTCAGGATCCGGCATTTCGCCGCGCCGTGGATCTCTTGGACGCGGGGGACGTGGGAGGGCTCAGGGCTCACCTGCATACGCATCCGAACCTGATCCATGAACGCGCCGCATTTGAAGGCGGCAGCTACTTTCAAAATCCATCGCTACTGGAATTTGTGGCGGAAAATCCGATTCGGCACGGGAAGCTACCCGCGAATATCGTCGAGGTCGCCAAAGTGATTTTGAATGCGGGTGCAAAGAACGATCGGGCAATGTTGGATGAAACACTCGGCCTGGTTTGCTCTGGGCGCGTACCGCGCGAATGCGGAGTTCAGATTTTGTTGATTGATCTGCTCTGCGACTATGGAGCAGATCCCAACCGCGGGATGCCCGGCGTGCATGGCGAGTTCGAAGCCGTCTCCGCTCTGCTTCGCAGAGGCGCACGCGTTGATTTGCCGGTTGCAGCGGCTCTCGGGCGTGTTGAAGACGCGCGCCGGTTGCTGACCAGTGCCAACTCGGAGGATCGCCGTCGAACCTTAGCTTTGTCGGCGCAATTCGGACACACGGAGATTGTCCAAATGCTGCTTGATAGAGGAGAGGACCCGAACCGGTATAATCCTGCCGAATTTCACGCCCATTCGACACCGCTGCACCAAGCGGCGTTAGCAGGCCATGAGGCAACCGTACGTTTGCTTGTCGAACGAGGCGCTCGGTTGGACTGGAAGGACACAATTTGGGAGGGCACACCGGAGGGGTGGGCGATGTATGGAGGCAAGACTCGAGTTGCGGATTACCTCCGCGCCCAGAGAGAGCGGATGGGGAAATGATGATAGGCCGTGTAGAAGAAAGGGGACTGAATACAAGGCGAGTCGCACGACCTACAGCCCGAACGACCGTACGCCGGTAGTGTTCAAGTGGCGGCCAAAGGAGGCAAAGGAACGGCGGTTTTCGCGGTACTGCGCCTATGGCGATAAAGCGAAAGACCGGAGGTTGCGTCTCCGGCCTTTCAATTCCTGCTTGCCGCAGGAGGTGATGTTCATGCACCTTGTGGTGAAGGTGGTTTCGATACTCGGAAC
>Ga0134125_10002080_pt1 | contig 23977 bp, 23 predicted proteins | sample KB31751_FD_96464 | JGI IMG/M metagenome (GOLD analysis project Ga0134125, IMG submission 96464) | Terrestrial soil microbial communities with excess Nitrogen fertilizer from Kellogg Biological Station, Michigan, USA - KB3-175-1 | ecosystem: Environmental > Terrestrial > Soil > Unclassified ...
CTCTTTGTGATCTTCGCGGTGAAAATCAAACCACAGAGATCGCCGAGAAGGCACAAAGATCGCTGAGGCCAAATATTATTTTGTTGGCTTTTTAAGTTTATTACTTTTGATACAGCCTCTTTTAACCACATTTAACACTTGCATAATTAATTATCCTTTATCTTAGTGTAAATAAATGGCTATGAAAAAAGTATTACTCGGTTTACTGCTGATGGGCGGCGTTCACCAGTTAAGGGCGCGGCAGCTCGCGCCGGCCAATCCTTCGGATAGTTTATTAAAAAAACTTTTAAAACCTGCTCCTTTCCAGCCCTTTAAACCTTCGGATAAAATCAATTTAAACAAGTTGTTTGTCGCTGCCGAGCCTAACATCGACCATATGCCTATAGCAGTTTTACAGGGCAATTCGAAAATGCCGGTTAAGAAACCAGGCGGATATTATACCATGCCGGTTAAAAAGATCGGAAGCGAGGAGGTACCCGGCAACCTGAACGGGTTTCCCGGATTGCCAACGTTTAAAACGCCATAGATCTAAAAATCTTTATTCAGCAATTTCTCCAGCTCGGCAAAGCTGATATTCATTTTAACCCGGCCTTGCTTGGCATAGGATATTTCGCCGGTTTCTTCTGATATAATGATCGCCGTCGTATCGTTCGTTTCGGTTACCCCGATACCCGCCCGGTGGCGCAGTCCAAACTGGGACGGAAGATCCACTTTCTCCGTAAGCGGCAAAATACAGCTGGCCGATTTGATCATATTCTCGGAAATCACAACCGCACCGTCGTGCAGCGGGCTGTTTTTTTGAAAGATACTTTCGAGCAGGCGTTTTGAAATTTTGGCCTCGATGATCTCGCAGCTATTCTGATAAAATTGTTCGTCGTAATATTTGGCGAACACGATTAATGCGCCGGTGCGCGTTTGTTTCATGCTTTTGCACGCATCCAGGATAGGCTTAATGCGGGCGTAATTGTTCTTCTCTGCCTCTGCCTTGCCGAAAAAATACTGCCACCACGCTTTATTGCGTTGCAGCGAAGCATTTTTTCCTACCAATAATAAAAACCGCCGTACTTCCTGCTGAAAAACAATGATGATAGCAATGATACCGACGTTGGCAAACTGAGCCAGAATACCGGTAAGAAGCCGCATTTGCAGCGCTTTTACCACAAAGTAAAGACCGAAAATTATAGCCAGGCCGATAAAAATATTTGCGGCGATAGTACCCCTGATCAGGTTGTAAAGCTGATAGATGAGGAAGGCCACCAGCACCACGTCCAGCACGTCGAAAAAAGTAAATTTAAATAAGCTGAGATCGAAGTAATGCATTTCACTAAGGTAAGAAAGATATGAGATTTGAGATGTGAGATTTGAGATTAATGTGATCCTGATAAACCGGGAGGAATGCCGGAGATTATCTCACATTAGAAGCTTGAGTGGTTTTTGGAAATAATAAGGACGCGCCTATGCTGATGGTTAAAATAGCAAGAATGATCAACAGCGAGTTAACAGTAGTAAGGCCGAGTTTGTCAGCATAGTTGGCGGCCAGCATTTTTAGGCCGATAAACGCGAGCAGTGCTGCAAGGCCGATCTTCAGGTAATGAAATTTGTCGATAACGTTTACCAATAAGAAGAACATCGACCGCAGGCCCAGGATAGCGAAGATGTTTGAGAAGAACACGATATAAGGATCTTTGGTAATGGAAAAAATAGCAGGTATGGAATCGACGGCAAAAACCAGGTCGGTAACCTCGATAATTAACAGCACTAAAAAAAGTGGCGTGATCAGTTTTTTATGATCCACCTTTACAAAAAACTTGTTGCCCTCAAATTGAGGATGAACCGAAAAATACCTGGAAGCCAGCTTTACAACTTTATGATTGCCTGGATCGATCTCATCCTCCTTATTGCGGTTCACAAACATCATAATGCCGGTGTAAACGAGGAAGGCGCCAAAAAGATATAATACCCAGTGAAACCGGGCGATCAGGGCCGATCCCACGAAAATAAAAGCGAAACGCATTACGACGGCGCCGATGATCCCCCAGAACAACACTTTATGGTAATGCCTTTTATCGACGGCGAAGGCGGTAAAGATAAGCACCATCACAAATATATTATCCACCGATAGCGCGTATTCAACCACGTAACCGGTAATAAATTCAAGCGCCAGGTTTTTACGGTACAGGGTTAGGCTCGCCGCGAAGTTATTGGGGTTAAGAGTGAGATGATGAAAGTTAGTATCATTGATCTGCTGCAATGCGGCGAAACTGTCAACCTGATGCAGAAGGTGCCCGAATTTAAAGATCAGCGCGTAAAAACAAAGCGCCAGGGTTATCCATACAGCGCTCATAATACTTGCCCGTTTCATGCTTACCGCCTTGCCCGATTTTCCGAACAAGCCAAGGTCTATGGCCAGCATTAACCCAATGAAAACAATGAATCCTGAAATAAAGATGATTTCGCTTTGCATTATTTATCACGCTCGGTTGTAAAACGCACCAGCTGCTCCAATCCGAGGCGTGCATCGCCCTCGGGAAAGGTGTTCAGTATTTCAAATGCTTCGTCCTGGTATTTTTTCATCTGGGTTTCAGCATATTCCAGGCCGCCGGTTTCTTTTACAAATGCAATAATGCGACCGATCTTCTTCGAATCGTCATTATGATTTTTTACCAGGTTGATCATCTCCCGCTTAACGGCCCCTTTGCTGTTATTGAGCGAATAAATGAGCGGCAGGGTAACTTTTTTTTCTTTAATATCGATCCCAAGCGGTTTGCCGACATCATCGGTGCCAAAATCAAACATATCGTCTTTGATCTGGAAAGCGATGCCGATCTTTTCGCCAAACAGCCGCATTTTTTCAATCGTTTCGTCATCGGCGCCCGCCGAAGCCGCCCCGCACTCGCAGCACGAAGCAATTAACGATGCTGTTTTTTGCCGGATCACCTCGTAATAAACCGGTTCATCGATATCCATCTTGCGCACTTTTTCAACCTGGAGCAATTCGCCCTCGATCATTTGCTGCATGGCTTCGGATACGATTTTTAAAAACCGGAAATCATCATGTTTGATGGAAAGCAACAGCCCCTTCGAGAGTAAATAATCCCCCACTAATACGGCGATCTTGTTTTTCCATAAAGCGTTGATCGAAAAAAAGCTGCGCCGCCGGTGAGAATTGTCTACTACGTCATCATGGATCAGCGTGGCCGTATGCAGCAGCTCAACCAGCGCTGCACCGCGATGTGTAGATTCATTGATACCGCCGCAAATGCTCGCCGAAAAAAAAACGAACATCGGCCTGATTTGCTTTCCCTTGCGCTTAACGATATAATGGGTAATACGGTCGAGGAGCGGTACTGAGCTTTGCATGGAAGCCTTAAACTTACCCTCAAAAACATCAATATCAGCCGCGATAGGTTTTTTGATCTGGTCGATGCTCAGCATGGAGACAATAAGCTTATAGTATCAGCCCGGTTAACACCGGTCAATTCGCAACAAACATAAGGTAAAATTACTTATCGCCGTTATTTGGATTGATCAATACTTAGCCGGTTGCCCTGGTTTTGGCGTCGATTCCCTGATGAATTTTCGCAGGTTCTCGGTTGCGACAGACAGGTCTTCTTTACGAAGGTACATCATGTGCCCGCTCTTATACCCTTCCCATTTCAGGCGGTCTTTCAGCCTGCCGCTGGGGTCGAGTTGCCACAAACTGTATTTCGCGTTGAAGTAATCGCAGGCGCCGTCAAAATATCCCGATTGTATCAGCAAATGCAGGTAAGGGTTTTCGGCAATGGCCTGCCTTAAGTTTTCGCCTGTATTGTTGTTTTTATTATCCCATGGAAATACATTGCCAAACATATTATATTTCAGGTCGGTTTTGTAATTCAGCTCGTCGCGCAGGTAAATATTCATCGCCGGCGTGAACGAATGCAGCCACGAGGTCAGCTCAGCATTATAATCGGGATGGTCGCCTCCGGCTTGCCTGTCGATCCCTTTATAGCGCGAATCGAGCCTGCCAATGGTAAATCCTTTATCGCGTAAAAGCTCTTTCCAAAAAAGATTGAAAGAAACATTCAGGTTGTTTTCCAGGATAACTTTTTCCGAAAGACCGCTGTAGCGGGACATTTTTGCAGCGATGATATTCCGCTTGGCATCGTCAATAAAGCCGCCTCTCGATAATGCAGGGATCAGTTCATTGATGGTAAAATCCTCCACTTCGGGCAAAAAGGCGGTCAGCTCCTTTTGCTGATATTCGGGCGCCAATGCGCCGTGGTACCAGGCTGTCGCGGCAAAATAGGGAAGCTTTAGCGCTTCCTGTACCGGTCCGCTGCGCTCGATGCCCAAATCGGTAGGCGATACCAAAACCACTCCATTCAAATACATCCATTGCGCATCTTGCAGCTCCAGCGCCAAACCTGCCACGCGTGCGGTTCCATAGCTTTCACCGATCAGGAACTTGGGCGATGCCCACCGGTTTTTGCGGGTAACAAACGTATTTATCCACTCGGCCAGGTATTTGATATCCTCGTTCACGCCAAAAAATTTCGATGGCGGCGTTTCCTTGCTAACCACGCGCGAATAGCCGGTGTTCACAGGGTCGACATAAACGATATCGGCGACATCCAGTATCGAGTTTTTATTTTCGCTGATGCCGTAGGGCTGCACCGGGTAGCCTTCACTGTCGACGTTAAGCCTTCGCGGCCCGGTATAGCCGATCTCCATCCAAACTGACGGTGTTCCGGGACCGCCATTAAACGAGATCACCAACGGGCGCGATGACCTGTCGCTGATGCCATCCCGCTCATAGTAAGTGTAAAAAACGCCGGCCACCGGGCGCCCTTCCTCATCCCATACGGGTATGCACCCCGCCGTAGCAGTGTACGCGATTAACTGTCCTTTAATGGTTACCGTATGCCGGGTAACAACGGCCGAATCCACTTGTAATATGCGGCTTCGGGAAATGGGCTGGGTGTTTTTTGCAGGAGCGGCGGGCGGTGCGGTCTGGCTAATAACTACAGTTGCTACAAAACAGCCGATAAGTGAAAGGAGATATTTTGTCATCGTAATATTTTTAGGATCAATAGTTAATTTTATTACAATACTAAAGCTTTGCCGCCGCTTTTACAACCGGGGTAACAAGATAGTGACGGTATGACTATTTAGGCTGTACGGCAAATATTTTCAGGCCCATTATCCCGATCATGATCAGCAGCATAAAGAATATCTCGGTAAACGAAATGCGCTGGTGAAAAAATGCCACTTCGGCAATTTTCAAAAATATCAGCGTGGTAGCAGTCCACGCAGCAAACGCCATGGCCGTGGGGATTTGTTTGATGGCCATTGAGAATAAATAAATGTTGGCCAACCCGAACAAAATGTAACCTACAAAGGGCAGCAATACGGGCAATCCGCCGTGCCACTTGTAAAAATTTATGAACCTCAATGTTTTAAGATCCCTGAACGTCATGAATTTTAAGCAGAACGTCCATGCCGTTTCGCAGGTCGCCGCTAATACTAAAAATAACCAGGCCAATAGATACGTATTAAATTATTGGCTGCAAGATATTAAATTTTCATTAGCATCGGCTTCAATCGTTGCAACAGCTTCGTTGACGTCGAGTAGCTGCATGTTTACGATAGCAGCGTTTTTTTTCGAGCTGAAGAGGGTTTTCGCCCAGTTAATGAAGTTTGGCCTTAGGTGATAGTAGAAGTTAAACCACTTATATTTTAACAGTTTTTTTTCGTCAAAACGTTTCACCGAAAAAGCGTGCTGTAAAAAGTAATCCTTCGGATACTCGTAATAAAGGCCCCAGTTTTCCGGCTTGTCGCCCGGCTTGCAGCCCGGGTCATATACTGTCCCGAAAAGGTAGTCCCAAACAGAAAATTTGGTGCTGAAGTTAACGTGGAACACTTCGCGGTAATTGGCATGATGCCATAAATGCAGCTCGGGCGAATTAAAGAAATATTTAAGCTTACCCAGCTTTACGTTGATATTGGCATGGATAAACATTCCCTGCACAGCATCGAGCAACGCTTTGATAGGGATCACTTCGGGATGCGCGCCCATAATAACGATGGGAGCAAATTCGATGGTTTGGTTGATAATGATCTCAACCGCATGCGACCGTGCCCCGGCCATAAAATCAACCTGTTTGCCCGAATGATGCGCCTCATGTGTACGCCATAATATCTTGCTGGAGTGCTGCCAGCGGTGAAAAAGATAAATATAAAGATCGTGCGTTACCAGGAAGAATAGAACCTGTTCGGCGATGGTCCATGTTTTAAAAAAGCCGAAACCGTGCCAGTGAAGAAATAATTGTATGTGCGGAATGATAAATTTAAATATCAGGATTTGCAAAAAATAACTCTGGATGAGCGTGTACCAAACCAGGTCGACCCAAAAGCCTTCCCTGAAAAAGGGCAGGCCTTTACGATACGGCGAAATACGCTCCCATGCGATGATGAACGCGATCCAGCCTATCAGGATGATGGTTGTTATTTCGAGTGTGGTCATGGTAGTCTTTAGTCTGAAGTCGAAAGTCTTTAGTCGGATTCGCTTCAGTTATAATGTTATCTATTTAAATTTATCAGGATTGTTTATCATATAAGTTAACAAACGCGACACTTCTTCACTTTGTTGATTTAATTCCTGGTATTTCTCTTCGTTTATATAATTACAAGCCAACGATGCGTCTAACCAGGCTTGTGTCTCTCCATTTTCCATATCCGCATCCGTAAGTTTGCTTACAAAATGGTTAGGGTATTTTCGTTTTTTATATACTTCCGCAATAGAAGCGAATACCGATCTCGATGACCTTCTGATCTGATCAATCAGACTGTAAGTCTCTTCTTTTGGAAAACTTTTTGTAATCCAAAAAATCTCCATCGACAGGGCAAAAGCCTTTTTGTATGAAATCAAATCTCTAAACGAACTCATTACACAGACTTTCGACTACAGACTCAAGACTTCGGACTTACCTTATACTCTTCACTAATATTTACCCGCAGCCGTTTCATCGGGCCAAGCTCTGATTCATAAACCCGTTTGATACCGTCGCCAGTTGCTGTTTCCACATCGCGTATGTCGCGCACCAGGCGCTGAAAGCCCTGCGGCTCAACGGATGCGGCATGATCGGACCCCCACATCGCGCGGTCGAGCGTAAAGTGGCGCTCCACAAAGGTGGCGCCTAAAGTCACGGCGCCAACCGTTGTGGCAAGGCCTGTTTCGTGGCCCGAATAACCGATCGGTACGCCGGGGTATTTATTGGTCAGCGTCTCCACCATTTTCAAATTCAGTTCTTCCGGTTTGCAGGGATAAGCGGACGTCGAATGAGCGATCATGAGCGGATAGTTTCTATCAAACGACCGCACCAGGTTTACAGCATCTTCAATTTCTTTGTTGGTCGACATGCCTGTCGATAACATTAACGGTTTGCCCGTCATTAATATTTTTTTGATCAGCGGCGTGTCCGTTAGTGAGGCCGAAGCCAGCTTATACATGGGCGTATCAAACTGCTCCATAAAATCAACGGCCTCCACATCCCAGGTAGATACAAACCAGTCGATACCCAGCTTTTTGCAATATTGATCGATGGTGGCGTATTCAACAATGCCAAATTCTGTTTTGCGCTTATAATCGATGTACGACATGCGCCCCCACGGCGTATCGCGCATGATCTCCCACTGGTCTTTCGGAACGCAAATCTCCGGCGTCCGCTTCTGAAACTTAACCGCGGTGGCTTTGGCGGCCACGGCTTCGTCGATCAGCTTTTTGGCTATATCGAGCGAACCATTATGGTTGATGCCGATTTCGGCGATAACATAGCATGGTTGACCAGGACCGATCTTTATACCCGAATTTAACGTGATTGTACTGTTATTCCGCTCTTTAACCTGCTCACCCTGTTTTGCAGCGATGATCATCTCGGCGATCTCCCTGAAACATCCCCTGCCGCCCTTTGCTTTGCAAACAACGTCGGAAATTTCCTTAACAAACGATATGGCGTCGCCGGGACAAACCGAAACACCGACCGACTTCATCACGTCCATGTCGTTAACGTCATCGCCGATATAAGCAACTTCTTCGGGCTGTAAATTCAACCGGCTTAGTATTTCTTTTACGATAGCGGGCTTATCCTTCGCGCCCAAATGCAATTCGGTGATCTTTAACTTTTCGGCACGTTTACTTACAGAAGGAGAAAGCTCGCCGGTAACGATTCCTGTTTCAACACCGGCTAAATCGCGCAGCCGTTCGACGGCCATACCATCGCGGATAAAGAACTTTTTTAATTCTTCCCCGTTCTTCCCGTAATAAACACCCCCATCAGTCAATACGCCATCACAGTCGGTAAGCAGTAATTTGATGCGTGAAAGTTTTTCGGTTAACATATTTCCTGTTTTTGAGTTTCAATTAAATAGCGGTCCATCCGCCGTCGACAATAAGATTTGCCCCGGTCATATATGCCGATGCGTCGCTTGCTAAAAACACCAGCGCCCCCTGGTAATCCTGGGGCTGCGCCATGCGGCCAAGCACCGTTTTAGCCGAATAATTTTGAATGAAAAATTCATTCTGGCCGTTCTCCACCCCACCCGGCGAAAGCGTATTAACACGCACGCCTTTGTTGCCCCAGTAAGCGGCTAAAAAGCGTGTAAAATTGACCACCGCCCCCTTTGTAACCGGGTAAACGGCCGATTTGTAAAAAGTCTGCTCGCCGCATTCGTTGCGGTAAATCGACTGATCCGGACCAACAACACCATAAGTTGAAGCAATATTAATAATGCTTCCGCTTCCCCGTTCTGCCATCACCGTGCCAAAAACCTGCGATGCCAAAAAAACACCCGTCACATTTACATCCAATGACTTTTTAAAGGCATCCAGCGGATAATTTTCAAACGCCGAAAGCTCCTTAGCCAGTCCCGGGTTTTCGAACATATCATTGATAGCCGCATTGTTTACCAGGATGTCGATCGCCCCGTGCCTTACTATCACTTTGTCGCGGGCGGTTTTCAAAGAACTTTCGCTGGTCACATCCACTTTAAGCCCGGTATGGTTGTCGCCAAGGCTTTCCGCGAAATGTTCCGCTGCGTTTCCATCAATATCGGCCACTACGACGTTTGCGCCGGCTTCAGCCAGCGCTTCGCAGTGTTTCCTGCCCAGCAAACCCAGGGCGCCCGTCACGATGGCGGTTTTATTTTTTAACGAAAACAGTTCCATTATATCATGCGTTATTCGCACCCTTATTTAAGCCCTCTCCTTTGGAGAGGATTTAGGTGAGGCTCGCGATTATACCGTTTTTGGTTTAATATTATAGTTGTCCACCTTACGGAAAACAGCTTCCAGTGGTTCGCCTTTCAGATATTTTTTAACGTCGCCGCTAAGGATCGCTTCTTTCATGATCGGCATCACATCGCGGTAAGCCGATAACGTGTAAGCGATATCCTCATCACTATGGCTGTAACACATATTGTGAAAGCCGGCCCAAAGCACGCCGCGTTTTATCATTTCCTGCTGCATCAATGCCTTAACTTCCAGCCCGTTGCCGGCTTCAGGTGTAAAAGTCACCATCGAACGGCAGTTATAACCGATGCAGCGCGTGTAAACATCCATGCCGGTTTCAATAGCGATCTGGTTGTAACCGTCTTTCATTAACGCACCCTTTTCGTGCAGGTATTTAGGCACGTTTTTGTCGCGCAGTTCATGAATAGTGGCTTTACAAGCCGCCAGCGACAAAGCCTCGCCGCCAAACGTGGTATAGCTGAACACTTTAGAATTAAGCAACTCCATCACATCCGCGCGGCCTGTCAAAAAAGCGATCGGCATACCGTTCGCGCAAGCTTTTGAATAAACCGCAAGATCCGGCTTAACGCCAAAATATTCCTGGGCGCCGCCAATGGCTATGCGAAAGCCTGTCCACATCTCATCAAAAACCAGCAGCGTGCTGTTGGCTTTGCAAACTTCGGCAAGCTCTTTCAGGAAGCCAGGTTTTGGCGCCTCGAAAATAAACGGCTCCAGGATCAATGCGGCCACAGTATTATCGAGCGCTGCTTTTATAGCATCAATATTATTATACTCGAAAGTATAGGTCATGTTTTGTATCGACTCCGGGATACCAGCGTTCCGGCTTGTAATAGCTATGTACCAGTCGTGCCAGCCGTGATAGCCGCAGCAAAATATTTTTTCCCTGCCGGTAAATGCCCGGGCAACGCGTATGGCGGCCGAACAAACATCAGCGCCGGTCTTTGCAATTTTTACGGCCTCGGCATTAGGAATAACTTCTTGTATCAGCTCAGAAACTTCCACTTCGAGCGGGTGCATCATCGAAAAGGTGATGCCATCCTCCAATTGTTTCTTTATAGCCTCGTCAACTAAAGGGTAGGCGTACCCTAACGAAATGGGCCCGATCGCCGCGTTAAAATCAATGTATTCGTTTCCGTCAACGTCCCATACGTGCGAGCCCTTACCCCGCTGTAAATATTTAGGCGCCGCGCCATTGGTATACTGTCCCGGCCCTTTTGCCAGGGTTTGGGTAACAGGTTTCTGCACTTTTAACGCGCGCTCATATAACGCATCCGACTTGGCTATTACCGGATAATCCGGATTGAATTTTATACTATTTGGCATGATATATTGTATTATGTTGTTATTCGGAAAATTGCGGAACAGCAATTTTTGGCTGCACCGAGCCGGTTTTATAGCCCAATATTTTTTCGGCTATCTGCTTGCCGGTAAAGCCCTCGTATTCCAATACATTGGGCAATAATGCCGGCTTAAACCATTTTTCGTTTAAAGCCAAAGGTAGCACTTTTGCCGTTAACTGGTTTTTTAACAGGACTTCGGCGACGATGCTGTATAATCCGCCGGTAAGGAAATGGTCTTCCAAAGTAACGGTTAAACCGCTCGTTTGGGTGGCTTCTAAAATGGCCTGCTCGTCTACCGGTTTAAGGCTTCGCAGATTAACAAGCCCGACAGACAAACCTTCATTTTTCAATATCTCAACCGCTATCAGCGCCTGCTCAAACAGCAAACCGTAGGTTAAAATAGTAACGTCTTCGCCTTTCGAGATCACTTCAGCCTTTCCCCATTTATAAGGGGTGTGATGATGATCTGTTTTGCGGGTATTAATGCGCACATAGGATGGATTGGGGCATGCCCAAATTTGCGGCAGCATTTCAACAAGGTCATGCTCATCCGCCGGGGCAAAAACGGTCATGTTCGGGATGCCACGCATCAGCGCTATATCCTCGATAGCTTGGTGGGTAGGGCCGTTACCGTCGGATAAAAACCCCGGTATAAAGCTGCTTAGTTTAACAGGCAGGTTTGGAATGCCCGCATCGGTGCGAACAAACTCAAACGCCCGCATGGATAAAAATGAGGCCAGGGCGTGTACAACCGGGATACGGCCGCGAAGGGCAAGGCCGGCAGCGGCGCCGATCATCGTTTGTTCGGTGATCCCGGTATCAATAAAACGGTTTCCAAGCTTGCCAGGGACATTTCGTACCAGTGCCCGGTTTTCCGCTGTCATTACGATCACGCGTTCGTCGGATAAAGCTGTCTGGGTTAATAATTCTTCGTATGACATATTATCTCACCACTAAAGTTTCGGATGTTAATTGGGTAACGGCTTCACCGTGTAATTCTTTCAAAAGGTCTTCTATTTCGGTCGCGTTAAAATTGCAAAACCACCTGTCGGCGCGGCGCTCAATGCTGGGCAATCCCTTACCGCGGACGGTGTCGGCAATAACAACGTTCAGCTTTCCGGTTTGAAAAGGATATGCTGAAAATGCCTCATCCAGGGCCTCGAAGCTATGCCCGTCGATGCGTTTTACCGCCGCGCCAAATGCCGTGAATTTATCGTGTAGAGGCTCCAACGGGATCAAATCCTCGGTTGGCATATTGGCCTGGAAATGATTGCGGTCTACCACAAAGATCAAATTGTCCAGCTTATAGGCATTGGCAACCAGCACCGCCTCCCAGCACGTGCCTTCGTTCAGCTCGCCGTCGCCCATTATGCAGATCACCTTGTTGGAGCCGCCCTTTATTTTGATATCCATCGCCACACCCAACGCCACTGATGGCAAATGCCCCAGCGAGCCCGAATGAAATTCGATGCCGGGAATTTTTGTGTTAGGGTGCCAGTAAATATGATCTTCTGTTGAAAGATGGTTTTTCAGCCGGTCCTTGTCCAGCAGGCCCAGCTCGGCGAAAGTTCCATACAAAGCAGGCACGTCATGGCCCTTGGACAGGAACAGGTAATCGCGGTTGGGATCGTCCAGGTTATCTTTATGGATATTCAGGAATTCCGAATAAAGGTAAACGATCAAATCGGTTGCGGAAAGCGACGCGCCGACAAAACAGCCGCCGTCGGTTGATAATTTGATGATATGTTCCCTTACTTTTAAAGCGGTTGCTTCGAGTTGTTTGGGTGGTGTTGTCACACTTTGCATTGCGTTGTAAATAATGTCTTTGTATTAGCCGAATGTAACTTTCGTTTGTTCGGGCGAAATAGTTTTCAATTCGTCGAGATGATTACGGTACCAGTTAACGCCGGCGTATTTTGCGTTGATCGTATAGATTTCGGGTTGTTGTTCCAGCAGATTCAAGATGTCATCGCACGAAAAATCAGCTTTTTTTGGATACAATTCTTCAAACACGCGTTTGATAAATTGGTAATCGGCTTCGTAATCTATGGTGAACCTATGCGACATTGAATAATCTTCTCCCGACTGCAAAGCTACGTTGCCGATCCTGAATTTTTCCTGGTTTTCCCAAATATAGGGTGTGGTGTGCTCGAGCTCCAGCTGTTTTTTGGCCTCTTTCCATGTCCGCTCCAGGCATTCCATCGTCATTATTTCCACGTCGTTGCCATCCGGGAAAGTGGCCGGGTGCAGGGTGCTGACGTAGTCATATTTGGATGGATCTGCATAGTAGAAATCCAGCACATCATCGATAATGTGCGGGTCGATCAGCGGGCAATCAGACGGAATCTTAAGTACAACGGTCGCACCGGTTTGTAAGCCAACCTGGTAGTGGCGGTCGAGGAGGTTATTAAGGCTGCCGCGGTAACAGGCGACACCGATACGCGCGGATTCCTGCACTATGATATCATCAGCCTCTTCTTTCGAAGTCGCGATAACGATTTCGGCTTTATTGCGCACCATTCGAAGGCGCTCAATCATGCGATATAAAAGACTATGACCCAATACCGGCAGCATAACCTTGCCCGGCAACCGGCTGGACGACATTCTGGCCTGTACAACTATTACAACTTTCTCTGCCATTAATCCTTAAACGTTTGCCTGCTCAGGCATATTGTACTTTGGGGTAGTGAACCGGTTCGGGATGAAATCTGAACCCTGCCAGGAAATCCTCTTTTTCCCCGGCGTACTCAATATAGGCGCTGCATACCTGCGCGATATTTTTTGCAGACATACCGCCATTTTGTATAGGCGCCAGTTTTTTTAGTTCGTCAATATCGAAATATGAATGCACCTTTTTGCCAAGCGCGATGCCGGTGTATACCACGGTGGAGTATTGCGTAATTAGCTCGCAGCAGTTGGCTATCATCTGGCTGGTGTTACCGCTATGGTATATCAATGTTCCGGAAGGGGCATATTTGCGGATCTCGGCTTCAGCACGTTTAATCTTTTCGTTGGGATGCAGTTTAAAAAGCAGTTGCCGCCCATCGGCAATTTCAACAGCCTTTTTTATAAACGCGGCCCTATTTTCAATCCGGTACGTTTCGCGCATATCGGTTGTGGCTACCATCACATAATTATGGTGCGGGAAATCGTTGTTTAAAAACTGGCGGTCGTTGTCGTAGTTAGGTATCCCGGTTACAATAAGTTTCCTTGCGTCGGTGCCATGTTTGGCGAAATAATTTTTATATCCTTCGGATGCTGTGCAATAAATATCGCAAATATTGGTGCATCCGTTTAACGAAGTATCGGCGGTAAAATAAGGCGGTATACCCAATGCTTTAACAGTATCGGTAAGCAGGGTACGTTTATCTACCATTCCCTCCTGTACCCAAATCGTTTTGGTATTCCTGAACCGGCTGTCTACCACCATGTCGCTGCAGTACACCACCAGGTCATATTCGTTTTTTCTGCCTTTATAGTCAATTTGCAATCCATGTTCCCGCAGATAATTTTCCGTTTTGATCCTGTAACTGTCGGTCATGGGTGTGCCATTTACCAACGGAGTGTACTTTAAAATGACGTCAAGAAACGCTGAATTTGGGTATACCTGGCTAAACCAGCAATCATAGCCGTCAAGATGCTGCGAGATTTGGTGCATCTGCGAGGTCTGATTCATTGACCCAGTAATAAACAATATCTTTCTCCTCATCCGGTGACTATTTCGAATTATAAAAAATACAAAAGTACAACTTAGGGTCCGATTTTATCTGCTGAGAGATAAAATTAATACGTGGTTAATTGCAATTTAATACTTCTTAATACAAATCTAATATTAGAAGCACATCGTTTAATAAAGTTACAATAATTTCCCGGCCATCTGCAAAAACAATGTAAAAGATGTGCGCAATCTGCAGCAATAAACAATATTTTTATAGCCAATGGCATCAATATTAAAAAAGATCAGGCCGGTGCAGCTCGTCGCCGTCATCTTTTTTACGGTTTCAGGCGGTCCATACGGTCTTGAGCCGTTATTAGCATATGCAGGGCAGCACGCCGCCCTACTTTTACTGCTGGTAACCCCGCTGATGTGGGACGTGCCGGCAATTTTTACTGTGCTGGAGCTGAACAGCATGATGCCTGTCGAGGGCGGCTATTATAAATGGGTGAAACATGCCCTTGGCACACGCTGGGGGTTTTTTGAAGGCTGGTGGACATGGCTTTATACTTTCGTGGATCTTGCTATTTACCCCGGATTATTTGTGCTGTATGCCTCGTTCTTTTTTCCCGCATTGCTGGAATACCGCATCCCCATATGCTTATGTGTGATATGGGCCTCCGCCGGATTGAACATCCTGGGCATTGTACCGGTAGGCCGGACATCGGTGATCCTGGGGGCCATCGTATTGGTGCCTTTTATCCTGTTGTTCGTGACATTCTTTTACCATCATGCAAATCATATCGCTATAGCATCGCCATCATTAAAAGGCATCCCCTTTCCGATGTTTGGTATGGCCCTGTATACCGTGATGTGGAATTGCCTTGGATGGGATAATGTCACCACGTATGCTGAGGAGGTCGAGAAACCTGTGCGCTCTTATCTTATCTCCATTTTCACCGCTTTTGCCCTGGTAATTGTATTGTATTTTTTGGTTATCCTGATCGCCGGGCAATCAGGAATTACAGTCGGCGAACTAAATGAAAGAGGTTTCCCGGCGGTGGGTTCCCTTATCGGCGGACAATGGCTGGGCGCTTTTATCGCTTTCGCGGGAATGGCAAGCAGCCTCGGCATCTACGCTGCCGTATTATTATCGGTTTCCCGTGTGCCCAAGGTAATGGCCGACGATGATCTTTTGCCGCAACGGTTAAACAAGCTGCATCCCAAATTTAAAACACCTTATGTGTCCATCGTCGTTTGTTCGGTTGTGGTAAGCTTTATGATATTGTGGTCGTTTGTCGATCTGCTCATTATCGATGTAACGGTATACGGCGCGGGCTTGTCGTTAGAATATATTTCATTAATTAGATTACGGAGAATCGCACCCGGTGAAAACCGCCCCTTCAAGATCCCCCTAAAAATTCCGGGGCTTTACGTCATGCTATTATTACCCGCCGCAGTTTATTTTGCCGCTCTCGCGGCAGCACTATCCTCAACGGAACGTGCTGTTTGGGCGGCTGTTTTTGCTATTGCGGCACTATCAAGCGCCGAGTTGGTTTGGCGAATTATATTGTGGAGAAAACCGCATTTGAGTCGATAGTCGGATAGTCTATAACCGGTAGTCCATAGTCCACAGTCGCAATTGCAGTCGACTTTAGACTAAAGACTATTGACTCAAGACTTACTCCCCCGCTGCCCAGAAGATGGCATTCTTAAAGATCGTTTTATAAACTTCGCTGTTAAACAGGACCGGCGAATGTCCCATAAAAATATAAACATTCCTCGCCCGAAAATGAGGGTTGGTCCATATCACCGGGTGGTCGCCCATTTTGATAGCCGAATTGGGCTGATAGGTCGTTTCGTCTACGCTGGCTATCACATGCACATGGGGTCGCGGACTTTTATTATATGTATACCATTCTTCTTTCTCAACGATAAATGAGGATGGGACGCCTTTCATAACGGGATGGTTTTTTGTCTTCAACATTTACTTTTGCCATCGCAAAACCCGTGATATAGTTTTTATAGATGATGTTTCCCATGAACTGTGAGAACCAGTCCCACATCGGGTACCCGTCAAACTCGCCGAGCAGCGTAGCATGATGAAAGCCGATCCAGCCGCCTTTGCCCTGGATGATATAATTCTGAAATGCCGCCGCAGCTTTTGCTGTCCAGCCATAAGGCGGGTAATCCAGCTGGATAAACAATTGGTATTTGCTTAAAAAGGCCGAGTCGAACGGTTCGGTGTTCCGGATATAGTCGATGGTAAAATTGCTGTCGGCCGCCAATTTGTCGAGCCACATTTTGGCTGTGCGCGAATATTCAATATGATGCCCGCCGTTTTCATACAGCGCGATCACTTTAAAACGTGGCATTTTTTGTTGCGGATAGGCAAGGCTATTGCAAATTGCAATTACGTATATTAAAGCCTTAACTGCTTTCTTCATAATCTGGTTGCTAACACTGTAGTTGTATTTTAACCCAATCTTATAATTTCAATTACAAATGACAATTTTAAAATTAAACAATTCCGAATTCGAAAATCCGAATTCCGAAATAAAATCAATAATATTGATCGCATATAAATAGCATGGAAAAAGAGCTGCGCAGCCGGCAATGGTTTGGCCGGAAAGGAAAAGACGGATTCATATACCGCGCCTGGATGAAAAACCAGGGCATACCCGCGCACGAGTTCCAGGGCAAGCCGGTTATCGGGATATGCAATACGTGGTCGGAACTGACGCCGTGCAATGCGCATTTCAGGGAACTTGCCGAGTCGGTAAAGCATGGGATATACGAAGCAGGCGGTTTTCCGGTCGAGTTCCCGGTAATGTCACTCGGCGAGACGCTGATCAAACCTACCGCGATGCTGTACCGCAACCTGGTGAGCATGGACGTGGAAGAATCCATCCGCGCTAACCCGCTGGATGGCGTTGTGCTGCTTTGCGGCTGCGACAAAACAACACCGGCTTTGGTGATGGGTGCCTGCAGCGTAAACCTACCAACCATCGTCGTGTCGGGCGGGCCGATGCTAACCGGAAAATACCGAGGCCATGATATCAGCACATCGGATGTATGGCGCTTCTCTGAAGCGTACCGCGCAGGGGTGATGAGTGACGAAGAAATGTTTATCGCCGAAGCCTGCATGACCCGCAGCCGGGGCCACTGCGCCGTAATGGGAACAGCCTCAACCATGGCTTGCATGGTCGAGTCTCTGGGGTTATCGCTGCCCGAAAATGCGGCGATACCCGCTGCCGATTCACGGCGAAAAGTTTTGGCCCACCTTTCGGGCAGCCGCATTGTTGAAATGGTTAAGGAAAATTTAAAACTTTCGGACATACTTACCCGGCAGGCATTTGAAAATGCGATCACCGTTAACGCGGCCATTGGCGGTTCTACCAATTTTGTGATCCACTTACTCGCGATCGCTGCCCGCATTGGCGTCGATCTGGAAATGGATGACTTTAACAACGTAAAAAATATACCCTTGCTGGCCAACCTACAGCCATCCGGTAAATATTTTATGGAAGACTTTTATTACGCCGGCGGCTTGCCCGCGCTGATGAAGGAGCTTGATAAATTATTACATACCAATGCCATCACCGTTTCGGGGCGGCCCATTGCAGAGGATTATCTAAACGCCGAATGCTTTAACCGCGAAATGATCGCCACGCTCGACGACCCTTTTAACCCCATCGCCGGCATTATGGTGGTGAAAGGCAACCTCTCCGAAAATGGAGCCGTTTTAAAGCCGTCAGCAGCCAGCCCGGCATTGATGCAGCATACGGGCAGGGCGGTTGTGTTTGAAAATATAGAAGATTATAAAGCTAAGATTGACGACCCCAATTTGGATGTGGATGAAAATTGCGTTTTGGTGTTAAAGAACGTCGGGCCCAAAGGTTACCCCGGCATGCCCGAAGTGGGCAACATGTCCATACCAAAAAAGTTATTGGATAAGGGCATCACCGACATGGTTCGTATTTCAGATGGGCGGATGAGCGGCACCGGTTTCGGTACCGTGGTATTGCATGTTTCGCCGGAAGCGGCCGTTGGCGGTACGCTGGCCATTGTGCAAAACGGCGATATTATTAAACTCGATGTAGCCGCCGGGCTGCTGCAGGTCGAATTATCCGATGTGGAGATCAGCGAAAGAAAGAAACGGTTTGAGCATCCCGAAAATTTGACGGACAGGGGATATGTGTGGCTTTATCAGAACCATGTGGAGCAGGCGCACCTGGGTGCCGATATGGATTTTTTAAAAGGCGGGTCGGGCAGTGGCGTGTTAAGGGATTCGCATTGATTTGATTTTCAGCGATGCATACAACGCGATGGGTATAAAACCCATCGCTAATTAATAAAAAACCTTAGCGATGGGTTTTATACCCATCGCGAGAAGAAGAATCATGACCAACAAATTCTCCGGGCAAGTTGCCATCGTCACCGGCGCCGGGCAAGGTATCGGCTTCGAGATCGCGCGGCAATTGGCGGTGCAGGGCGCCGCAGTGCTTATTAATGATATCGACGAAACCCTTTTAAACAAAGCTGCCGGGCAGATCGCCACTGCCGCGGGGGGTGAGTGTTTTGCGCTTGCGGGTGATGCCGCCGATATAAATTTCATACAGCAAATGGTGGATACTGCGGTACAGCAATTCGGTAAAGTAACTATTGCTATTGCTAACGCCGGAATAACTTTGTTCGGCGATTTTCTAAGCTACCCAGTCGATTCGCTTCAAAACGTGATGAATTTAAACCTGCAGGGCAGCTTCTTTTTGGCCCAGCGGGTTGCCCGGCAGATCATTCAACAAAAAAGCGGCGGGAGCATCCTGTTTATGTCGTCGGTGACCGGGCATCAGGCGCACCAGGACCTGGCGGCATACGGCATGACCAAAGCCGCACTCGAAATGCTGGCCAAAAGCCTGGTGATCGAGTTGTCGCCTTATAAAATCACAGTAAACACCGTAGCGCCGGGAGCCACCCTGACCGAGCGTACACTGGAAGATACGGAATACAAAAACACCTGGTCGCGCATTACACCTATGGGCCGCCCGGCGACTGTAGAAGACGTTGCCGCCGCAGTGCTGTTTTTAGTATCGCCGGATGCCGGCCACATAACCGGCCAAAACCTCATCATCGATGGCGGCTGGACTGCCGTTAGCCCCTCGCCGTATTGAGCCGAGCCATTGTGCGATTTTTTTAAAAGAGTAGAAAAAAAGGTTTACAAAGGTTTACAAAGGTTTACACTTTTTCGGCCTTTTGTGAGATAACTATGTGGAAATCAGGCATTTACGTTTTTTCACTGTAAACCCAAAAAAAGCAGTTTCAGCGCGGGCAGCATTGACGACCTGTTATCTTTTTTAAAAACACAAGTTCGTGCTGCTTTGTGGATAAGTCCACTGCCAACTGCCACTGCTTACTGCTACTGCTTACTGCTACTTATTGCTCCTCTCTATGCAAGCGCCGCCTTTGCGTATTCGCGGCATTTGATCACCTCTTTAACGGCGTCCGATCCATCGGGTATTTTATATTCCTGCTCAATGGTGGCCGGAAACTTGTATTTGTTTTTCTTCATCAGCGTAAGCACGTCTTTTATCGGCGTATCACCTTCGCCCCACGGCATGTTCGGTCCGTCATGATACTTCCTATCCTTGATGTGCAGGCTGACGATCCGGTCGTGATTTTTTAAAATAAATTCAACCGGGCTGCTGCTGGTACCGGCAACATAATGACCGATATCCAGGTTAATCGCGTTATATTTCGACTGGCTGAGGGCTTTATCCCAAAGCGTAGCCGTAGCCTGCGTGTGGGCATGATAGCCGACAAATATCTTATGTTTTGCAGCAAGGTCGCCAAGGCGCTGGGTTTGCGCATCATCGGTAGAAAGCTCAACCGTTACGTGCGTACATCCAAGCGCTTTGCCCGCTTTAAAAGCGTATTCAATTTCGGCATCGGTATTTCTTTTATTTAAGGCGTTCGGTTTCCATGCATATATTTTAACGCCTGCATCATTATACATCCTTCGCAGTTCAATAAATTTATCCATGGGGCAATTCGCGCGCCAGTCGGCCAGTTTTGTATTAAAATCAGCGCTGCCATCGCGCTTCGGCGCACCCGCGTATGCTTCGGCGGCATCGCCCATCAACTCTATGGCGTTAATATCGCAGTCCTTGCAATACTGAAGCAATTGCTCGGCGCTGCCCGGCATGCTCCGGAAAGAGTAAGTGATCACGCCAACCTGCACACCGTTAAAAACGGAGTTGGGCTTAGCTGCCGCGAATAATGAATGTGCAAAGCCTGCTTTTGATGCTAATACCATACTGGCCGCGGCCAGCATGCCCGTGCCAATAAACTGCCGCCTGGAAACTTGTTGTTTTTTCATAATTGAAGAAATGATTTATTAATGATCGGTCAACCAAATTTATCGATTTAATAATTGGATGCAAGAGCGCAGCGTAACGATCTTGTGCTAATTAAAATATATGGGCGCCTCGTAGTTTTCGTATTAAAATTGTCAGCTTTTTATTTTTTGAATGTCAGAAATGGTGTTACCGTATATTTGACACCCATATTTTCCTGTGGTGTAGTGGTAGCGCCTCAGATTCTGGCTCTGAAGATTGAGGGTCGGGTCCTTGCCGGAAAACTATAGAATAGTGTCATCATCTATACCTTTTCATAAGCTTTTAATAACCACCCCGGCAACCGCGGCAATACCGATGATATAGGGCTCTTGTAACCTTTTAAGATAGATCAGGGCAGCCACCGATGAAATGGCGATCAGCGTTGTGGATGTATCGGTGACGGAGCGCACCCCAATAATGATCACTGATCCAACTAAAGCGCCTATAACCGATGCGGTTATTCCCTCTACAAAAGCTTTGATGCTGGTATTTTTAGCAATCTTTTTGAACGATGGAGCTAAGGCAACAGTAAACAGGTAGCAAGGTAAAAAAGTTGCCAATGCTGCAATACAAGCGCCCGGAAAACCCGCGACGAGGTAACCGATAAAGCCTACGGTAATAACCACCGGGCCCGGTGTGATCATGGCTACAGCCATTGCATCCACAAATTGCTTTTCGTTTAGCCACCCAAACTCTTTGACCACACCACCGTGCAGGAACGGCACGATAGCCAGTCCGCTGCCGAAAACGAATGCTCCCGCCTTTAAAAAAAACCAGCCCATCTCCTCTAAAATCTTTCCATCGTATTTCCAGAACCCAATGCCGATCAGTACGGTCACCGGCAACGTGGATGTTATTTTTAACCATTGCGGCGGCGTTTTGATCAGCATATAACCGATACCGGAAGCCAGGAATAATAATATTTCTTCTTTTTGGGTGATCACGGTAATAATGATGCCCGCGATATAAAACAGCCACAACAGCCATTTCGTTTTCATGGCCGTGAGTTCAAATTTACTAATTGATTTTACCGTCAGCTTGTATGCACTCACGGCAATAATGCCAATAACAGCGGCGCCCACGCCATAAAATACTGCCTGCATCCAGGCTAAGCCACCGTATAACCGGTAGGCCATACCCAATAAAACAACCATAAAAAAGGATGGTAAGACAAAAGCCAGTCCGGCCAATGTGGCGCCGATCAGCCCATAATGTACAAAGCCGATATAAATACCCAATTGCGCGGCTAACGGCCCCGGCGCAAGCTGGGCCAGGGCCAAACCTTCTTTATATTCTTCTTCGGTCAGCCAGCCTTTTTCTTCCACCAGGTCGCGGTGCATATAACCCACTAAGGCTACCGGCCCGCCGAAACCCCAAGTACCCAGCTTTAAATAGTATAATGTGATTTCACCTAGCGTGTATTTTAACGGTGGTTTGGCGGCTATATCTTTCATAGCTGTAGGGTATAACAATCACAAACGGCCAATTCGGCCGTTCGGAGATTACGTTAATGGATTAATTTAAGCTGCGAATTACATTTTCATTCCGCCCATCGGCGCTTTACCTAATACGTCCAGCGCTGCGCGGAAACCTTGCGCAAGCGCTATTGCTTTACCACGGCCATAATAATGCAGGAAGATCATGTGCGGGTCGTCGCCAAGCATGTGGTTATGTACGGCTACCACTTCCAGGTTATGCGCCCGTAATGTTTTGATCACTGTATTAACCTCGCTTTGCAGCATCGCCACATCGCCTGCAATATGCGCATCGTCCTGCTTGCCGGCAAATGAAGCCCAGGTATTTAGCCCGATGTTGGTCGTCATTTCAACGCCCATAGCCATAACCCTGAGATCACGGCGGCCCATCGTATATTTATAGGTTGGCCCGTTCACCGTTCCGGTAGCTTGGACAATAGCGTCCAGCGCCGGAATATCAAAGTTTTCTTTGCCGGTAATAGTCGGCGGTGTTGAAGGTGCGGGTTGATTGGCAGGAAACAATTTGCTGTCGCGGATGGTATTCGCATATTTCTTTGCCAGATCAGCGATTGAACCCATACCGTGTATGTGCATGTAAAAGATGCGCGGTTCCTCGTAAAAGAAATGATTATGAATAGCGGCTATTTCCAGTCCGTTGGCCTGCGCGGCAGATATTAGCGGGTTCACTTCGTCCATTTGCAAAACCGTATCGCTCATCACCATTGCCGATTTACCGTCGGCAGTTTTTTTGAATGACACCCAGCCGCCAAAACCGAAAGAGATTGGCACAGGTTCACCCTCGATCTTCATTTTGAGGTCGTTCCTCGGCAGCGGTGTTATGTACACCTGCTCGGTATCTTTATAGTTGCCTTTCTTGCCTAAAGCAGCGTCGATAGCGGCCATTTCCTCAGCGGTGATGGCAGGAGTTTTTGCGGGTGCCAATGGTAAGGCCCCAAGCTTATTGATGGGTAACAAAAAAGCTGTTCCGGCTAATGCGGTGGTCTGTAAAAATTTTCTTCGGTTGTTCATAAGTAGCGTTAATATTGGTTATACAATACTACGCACACATTAAAGCCTGATATAGCATATTTTTAACTTTTGGTATCCTTTTTACTTTTCGATATCGCTTTTTTATAAAGCGCGGGTGTTTGCCCAGTTTGCTTTTTAAAGATGCGCGTAAAATGGCTCTGGTCGGAGAACCCGGTGAGGTAAGCGATCTCCGTCAGGGTGTAATGCGTTGTATCCATCAGGATTTTGGCTTTATCAATGCGTAATTTACGGGTATAGTCGCCAAAAGAGAGGTTGTCAAAGTATTTAGAAAACTCCCGGGAAAGATAAGCGGAGTTGATCTCCAGTTCATCCGAAACCTGTTGTAAACTTAACGTCATATTGGTATCCATCTGATCCTGTATCATTTCTTTTAGCTCCCTGGCCCAGCCCGGCGCCTTTTTCCCTTTATTGTTGTCCAGGTATTTGGTGAAAACTTCCAGCAGCATTTGTTCGGCAGTTCCGGTCTGTGAATGTTTTTTATGGTACAAATGCTGCGCCCAGCTATACAGGCCGTCATAAATGCGGATACCAAATGCCAGTAGCTCCTGGTCGTCTTTGCTGTTATAGGCCAGACCTGAAAAAATAGCTTCGAGCCCGGCGGATTGCGGTGCAAAATCGTGCCTGTCGGTATCCGCGCCGCGCACAATGGCGGCTACCCGGCCAAGCGCCGGGTCTTTTAGCTGGTGTTTTTTGATGAAATAATCAAAAGTGCATTGATCGTCATAGTGCGTATATTCTACATTTGGCAGGTCAAAAGGAGTGGCGTTTAATTC